>ERZ791917.9-NODE-9-length-286212-cov-14.780439_pt1 | contig 286212 bp, 163 predicted proteins | sample MGYA00510138_ERZ791917 | MGnify/ENA primary metagenome ERZ791917 (study PRJEB30046, sample SAMN00792102) | human gut metagenome | study: EMG produced TPA metagenomics assembly of the A metagenome-wide association study of gut microbiota in type 2...
GAACCCTACTTCCCTCGACCTAATAATATGTGCTTTATGTCTTTCTGTCTAAAAACAGCAACCTATTTGTCTAAAAACGACCCGTCTTGCTATCTCCAGCCCTTATCTACAACCCCTGCCCCTCTGTCTTATCATCCAATGATTAGAAAAATTATTAAAAAGCAGCAAAACCTTAATCTTTCTTATTGAAAATGAGTAATTTTGCAGTATGATAATCAATGTAATGGATTTGGTACAGCTCAAAGCCTACGCCCGCCAATATGGTGTGGCACTGGCCTTGGTGTGGACGGCCAGCTTTCTGAGCATCGTCATTGCTCCTGCTTCCGTGTTGGGCAGTCTGCTGGCGCTGAGCACCCCGATCGTCGTGGGCTGGTTTTTAGTGCGCTTTCGCAATGGCGCACTGGACGGACATATCTCCTTCCGGCGCGGCTTTGCGTTTAGTTGCTATACGTTTTTCTACGCGTCGCTGCTCTTTGCGGCCGTACAATTTGTCTATCTCCGTTTCTTCGACCATGGCGCTTTCATGGCCATGCTCGGCGAGTCGCTCAAGACGATGGAGGAAGTCTATCGTCACGAAGGCGCCGCCGCCATGCAAGCCATAGGACAGATGAAGCAGACCATCAGCGTCGTCGGGCAGCTCTCTCCCTTGCAGCTGACCTTCGTCATCATGATGGATAACATCCTCGTGGGCGCCCTGCTGAGCCTGCCCATCGCACTAGCGTGCCGACGAAAAGCCTTCATACCCACCAACGAGCACGAACAACAAGAGCAGCATGAACACGCTGAATAGCACCAAGCAAATTCATACCAACCATCTAAATAGAAAGAATACATCATCATGGATATATCTGTTGTAGTACCTCTTTTCAACGAAGAAGAATCGCTTCCGGAACTGCACGCCTGGATCCAGCGCGTCATGCAGGCCAACAACTTCTCTTACGAGATCGTCTTTGTCAACGATGGTTCCACTGACCACTCCTGGGACGTCATCGAGACGCTGACGAAGCAGGACAGCAATGTCAAAGCCATCAAGTTCCGACGCAACTACGGCAAGAGCCCGGCTCTCCACTGTGGCTTTAAGAAAGCCCAGGGCGACGTAGTCATCACCATGGACGCTGACCTCCAAGACTCGCCCGACGAGATACCGCCGCTCTACCATATGATCAAGGACGAAGGCTATGACCTCGTCTCGGGCTACAAACAGAAACGTTACGACCCGCTGTCAAAGACGATCCCTACGAAGCTCTTCAACGCTACGGCCCGCAAAATTTCCGGTATCCACAACCTCCATGACTTCAACTGCGGACTGAAGGCTTATCGTCGCGATGTGGTGAAGAACATCGAGGTCTACGGCGAGATGCACCGCTATATCCCCTATCTGGCCAAGAACGCCGGATTCACAAGGATCGGTGAGAAAGTCGTGCACCACCAGGCACGCAAGTACGGTCACTCGAAGTTCGGCATCAACCGCTTCTTCAATGGCTATCTCGACCTGCTGACGCTGTGGTTCCTCACCAACTTCGGCAAGAAGCCAATGCATGTCTTTGGCTTTATCGGCAGCATCATCTTCTTCATCGGCTTCCTCTCGCTCTGCTGGCTCTTCGGCGAGAAGATCTATAACCTCTGCAACGGCTTCTACGGTGATCTGCTCAGCCAGCACGCCTCGTTCTACGTAGCGCTTACCGCTCTCATCCTCGGCTCACAGTTCTTCCTCGCCGGCTTCATCGGAGACCTGATCAGCCGACAGAACCCTAACCGGAACGATTATCAGATTGAGAAGGAAATATAAAACATCGGCATCAACATATATGCGAAATATCAACCATACTTCCAACGGTTCTTTTCGACGTGCATTCCTCTCTCCCCTGGGGAGAGTGAAAGAAGGGCTCCTGCTTCTCTTTTCTATTTTCGGAATGTTCGCCTCCTGTTCTTCCGTTGACTGCCCCCTCAACAACACGGTGTATGCCAACTATAAGCTCATGGGCAATGTAAAGACGCTGCCCGACACACTCACCATCTGGACCAGTCACAACGATGGCAACGACACCATACTCATCAACCAGCAGGTCAACACCGACAGCTTCACCCTACCCGTGAGCTACGCCCGTGACCGCGACATCCTCTACTTCCGTACCAATCACACCATAGACACGGTGACCATCGACAAGACCAACATCCCTCACTTCGAGTCCGTGGACTGTGGCATGAACTATTTTCATGAGGTCAAAGGCATACACTACACACGCAATGCCATCGACTCCATCACCATCCAAAACCGCGATATCACCTATGATGCATCCAAGAAGCATTTCTATGTATATTTCAAGGAGTATCGTTATTAGTCTCCTGGTGCTCCTCGCCCCTGCCGTCTACGCTCAGAAAAAGATGGCAGCGAAGCAACAACCGCAACAGCCCCGTCATCTGTCCAAAGAAGAGCAGGAAGCTCTGCGGCGCAAGGAGATTGACGACTTCATACCCTTCTTCCGTGGCGTACAAGTCAAGGTCGACGCCATCGGACTTGTGCAGAAGGCAGTCTCGGACTACGGACAGTACGAGGCCGGCGTGCGCGTGAATCTCAAAGATAAGTACTTCCCCGTCGTGGAGTTCGGTCTCGGTAAGGCTGACCACCGCGAGGTGACGACGGCAATCAGCTACCACACCTCCGCGCCCTACGCCAAGATCGGTATGGACTTCAACATCATGAAGAACAAGCACGACATCTATCGCGCATATATCGGCGCACGTTTGGCAGGCACCTCCTTTAAATATGATCTTGACAATCCCGCCATCATCGACCCTGTCTACGGCGGCAACTATCCTGTGCATGAGCAGGGCGTGAAAGCCAAGTACACGTGGATGGAAGCACTGGCGGGCATCGACGCAAAGATCTACGGACCTATACACCTGGGATGGAGCGTACGCTACTACCGTCGTCTCTCCCACGACGACGGAGCGCTGGGCAACGTCTGGTACGTTCCGGGCTTCGGCAAGCAAGCCTCCACACGCATCGGAGGCACTTTCGACATCATTGTGGAACTATGATCCTGTAACCTATGAAAAAGAATATTCTGAAAATCATCTTCCTTGCCGTCCTCATCGTGGGCACAGTGCTGATCATCTTGCAGCAGCGCAACACACCCTATCAGCACGACACGGGGTTTGTCTTCGGCACGGAATACCATATCACCTATCAGTCCTCGGAAGACTTACAACAGGACATCGACAAGGCCTTGGCGCAGGTCGACATGGCGCTCTCGCCATTTAATAAGAAGTCGATCATCACGCAGGTCAACAACAACCGGCCCGTGGTGCTCGACGCCATGTTCACTGAGGTATTTAACAAGGCGGAGTCTGTTTCGCGCGAGACCGACGGTGCCTTCGACATCACCGTGGCACCGCTCGTCAACGCCTGGGGCTTCGGCTTTAAGTCGGGCGTGCATCCCTCACGCCATGTCGTCGACTCGCTGCGGCAGTTCGTAGGCTACACGAAGGTAGCGCTCGTCGGCGGCCGTATCGTCAAGAAAGATCCGCGACTGATGCTCGACTGCTCGGGCATCGCCAAGGGCTACGGCGTCGACGTGGTGGCAAAGCTCCTGCGCGACAAAGACATCGAGAACTTCATGGTGGAGATCGGCGGTGAGATTGTCACAAGCGGCATCAGCGAGAAGCGCCTGCCCTGGAAGATCGGCGTCACCAAGCCTACTGACGACTCCACGCAGACCAACCAGGAGTTACAGACGGTGCTCAACGTCACGGACAAGGCCATGGCGACAAGCGGCAACTATCGCAACTTCTACTATAAAGGCGGCAAGAAATATGCCCATACCATCGACCCGAAGACGGGCTATCCCGTACAGCACAACATCCTGTCGTCGACGGTGCTGGCCGGCGACTGCGCCACTGCCGACGCCTATGCCACCGCGTTTATGGTCACGGGGCTGAAAGGTGCGCAGGCGATCCTCCGAAAACATCCTGAACTGATGGCCTACTTCATCTACGACGATGGCAAGGGACACAACCAGGTATGGTACTCGCCCTCGATGAAAAAGGCCATCGCGGAATAAAACTGTCGTAAGGCATGGCCGCTGATATCTTCAAGACACTCGTCAGCTTCCCGCTCTTCATCGGCATGGGACGGGAAGAACTGGAGAACATCGTGGCGAAGACGAAGCTCTCTTTCCACACGATGCACGAGGGAGAGGTCATCGTCGACACGACGACGCGCAGTGGCATGTTGGTCATGCTCACCGACGGTACGGCCGTGGCTACCACTTACTCCGACGACAAAGGCTACTGGGTGGAGGAAGATATCAATGGTCCGGTGCTCGTACAACCGGAATATGTCTTCGGCTTGGCGCAGCGCTTTTCTCAGTTATGGAAAGCGAAAACCACCTGCCATCTCATCACGCTCGACAAGCAGGAGATCCTCAAGCTCAGTGACAACTCGCTCATCTTCCGTCTCAACCTCCTCAACCTGCTCTCCACGCAAGTGCAGAAGCGGCAAGCACTCTTCTGGTGCGCCGCGCCACACTCCGACGAGGAGTCTCTCCGTCGTTTCTTCCTGATGCATTCGATTCGCCCGGCAGGCAGGAAGGTTCTCCACATCAAGCTCACAAGAATAGAAAAGGAGCTAAACATCGACCGCCGCCGCCTCTCTGCGGTGCTCCGGCAATGGGAGGAGCAAGGCCTGATGGAGTGGACCCGCGGTTGTCTCGAGATTCCAGCCCTCGAAAAGCTCCTGAATCACGGCTGAGCGTCGGAAAAATTGGCTCCTGTGTTCTGTTCGTCACGATATATCGTGACGCGTCTTCCGTTTCCTTTCCTTCTTATCAAGGCACAAAAAAGCCCGAACTCCATCGCTGGAAATCCGGGCAGAATGAAAGGAGGAGTGGTGCCTCTTGGAGTTGAACCAAGGACACATGGATTTTCAGTCCATTGCTCTACCACCTGAGCTAAGGCACCTTCTTTCTTTACTAACGGCAAAAACCATCTATACTCGGTTTTTGAAAGCGAGTGCAAAGATACACTTTTTTCTTTAATTACGCTCCTATTCATCTTTTGTTTAATAACTATTAACGATATTCCTACTTGCTTTTTGTCCTTTCTAACGTTTGCACGCCTTATTATATACAGCACACCTTATTTTATCATCCAGGCTTCACACTTATCTGTTACTGTCAACGTCATCAAGTTTTAATCACAAGAAGGAAAAATAAGAAGCATATGGCATCTATAACGCTACCATTATGGTTAATTTAGTTAAATCATCAAATAATCATTAACATTAAATTGTTAACCGATTAAGATTTTACCTAACTTTGCCGACATGAAGAAGAAATCCATTTGGACCATCGCCATCATCATGGGCGTATCCTTTGTCATCTTGCTTGGCCTGCAGCTCACCTACATTCGTGAGATGGCCAACATGAAGAAGGAACAGTTTGACGAAAGCGTCAACCGCGCCCTCTATCAGGCTTCGCGCAATCTGGAGCTCAACGAAACGTTGCGTTATCTTGAGAAAGACGTCAACGAGACCGAGCGCCACGCTTACCGCAAGGACAGCGTAGGCACCAGAAGCGGAAAGCCCAACGATGGCAGTGTGCAATACTCTCATCAATATTCTGTGGCAGGAAAGGACGGCACCGTCTACTCCTCGTTTGAGTTGAAGACAATGGCCGTGAAACCCACACAGATGCCCAAGGCTATGATCCTGCGCACCGACCGCAACTCCAACACCGCGGCCAGCAAATCGCTGCAAGAGATCGTCAAGAACCGATATGTCTATCAGAAGGCCCTCCTCGACGAGGTGATCATGAACATGCTCTACTCCGCTTCGGACAAACCGCTGAAGGAGCGTGTCAACTTCAAGATTCTCGACCAGGACATCAAAGCTGAGTTGATGAACAACGGCATCAACATTCCTTACCATTTCACCGTCTCCACACAGGACGGACGCGAGGTCTACCGTTGTCCCGACTACAGCGACGAGGGCAGTGAATACACCTACAGCCAGGTGCTCTTCCGCAATGATCCGGCATCGAACATGGGCGTAGTGCGCGTACACTTCCCCGATATCAACAGCTATATCTTCTCCAGCATCCGGTTCATGATCCCGAGCGTGGTGTTCACTATCATCCTGCTCATCACGTTCATCTTCACCATCGTGGTCATCTTCCGGCAGAAGCGCTACAGTGAGATCAAGAACGACTTCATCAACAACATGACGCACGAGCTCAAGACACCTATCGCCAGCATCTCGCTCGCTGCCCAGATGCTCAACGACGACAGCGTACCGAAGAGCGACAAGATGATGAAACATCTCATCGGCGTGGTCACCGACGAGACCAAGCGACTGAGGTTCCTCGTGGAGAAAGTGCTGCAGATGTCGATGTTCGACCGCAAGCGCTCGTCGTTCAAGAAAAAGCATCTCGACCTCAACGAAATGGTGGAGACGATCGCCAACTCGTTTACCCTGCGTGTGGAGCACACCGGTGGTAAGATCTACGTCGATGTGGAAGCTGTCGACTCGGGCATCTATGTCGATGAGGTACACTTCCAGAACGTGATCTTCAACCTGATGGACAACGCCGTGAAATATCGCAAGCCCGACCAGCCCATCGACATTTACCTGAAGACATGGAACGATGACAACCACCTCTATCTCTCCGTGCGCGACACGGGCGTCGGTATGAAGAAGGAGAACCTGAAGAAGATCTTCGAGAAGTTCTACCGCGTACACACCGGCAACGTCCACGACGTAAAGGGCTTCGGGCTCGGTCTGGCCTATGTCAAGCGTGTCGTTGACCTCCACGACGGTGAGATCAAGGTGGACAGCGAGTACGGTAAGGGTACGACCTTCACCATCAAGCTGCCGGTGATCAAAGATTAAACCTTGGAGCGTCACGGACATCTATATATATAATTAAGGTGCAGCCTGCCGCTTCAATCCAAATACAAGGACAATAATAAAACAATTAAAAATACAAATGACTATGGAAGAAAAAGTAAAGATTCTGCTTTGCGAGGATGATGAGAACCTCGGCACACTGCTCTGTGAGTACCTCATTGCCAAAGGCTACGACGCTACGCTTTGCCCCGACGGCGAGGCTGGCTTCAAGGAGTTCCAGAAGGAAAAGTTCGACATCTGCATCCTCGACGTGATGATGCCGAAGAAGGACGGCTTCACACTGGCTCAGGACATCCGTCAGATGAACTCCCAAGTGCCAATCATCTTCCTCACCGCCCGTGTACAGAAGGAAGACGTGCTCGAAGGTTTCGACAAAGGTGCCGACGACTATATCACCAAGCCTTTCTCTATGGAAGAGCTCGTGAAGCGTGTGGAGGCTATCCTCCGTCGTGTACGTGGCAAGAAGAACCGCGAGAGCACGATGTACAAGATCGGCCGCTTCACCTTCGACACACAGAAGCAGCTGCTCACCATCGACGGCAAGTCGACAAAGCTTACCACCAAGGAGAACGAGCTCTTGGCGCTGCTCTGCTCTCATGCCAACGAGATCCTCAAGCGCAACGACGCACTGCGCACGATCTGGATCGACGACAACTACTTCAACGCCCGTTCCATGGATGTGTACATCACCAAGCTGCGTAAGCATCTGAAAGCTGACGATCAGATCGAGATCATCAACATCCACGGCCAGGGCTATAAGCTCATCGTGCCCGAGGAGGATTAAACGACTCTCTTACCCCTACCCCCTCTCTCCCTGAAGGGAGAGGGGGCAAATGCTATACCACAGCAATACCACTCGCGTACCGAAAGTTATACATGAAATAACGAAAGTAGTACATGAAATATAAAGTATGCCATAGGCATTCCTGAAAGTAACTGCAATAGCGTGGACACCCCCTGCAATAACAAATAATCCCCCACAATACCGAAGAATGAACAAAAATGGTATTGTGGGGGGTATCGTTATTTCAAAGCAACCTTGCCAATGATGCCGACGGTGATCAGCAGCAGGGGCAGAAAGAGAAGGAGGTTGTAGTTGGTGAGATTGGTGAAATAGAAGAACACCATCAACGCCACACCTATATATATAAGAGGAATGCCCACCACCGGACGTACATGAGGCCATAAGCGGGCGGCGACACCCCTCACCTTTGAGAAGAAGCGATGCAATGCACTGCCATGACGACGAGCGTTCCGCGGAGCCTGATGGGAGGAAGACGGGACTTGCTGTGACTGAGCTTCCTCCTTCTCATTTACTAATATATTATCATCTTGCTGCAACTGAGACACCATCTTTGTATTGCTAAGTTTTCTGTTTGTCGACTGCAAAATTACGAATTATTGTCTCAGCATGACCGCACAAGCAAGGCAATTAATGTTAAAAAGAAGAAAAAAGGCATTGGTTACACCGCTCTATCACAAATAAAAATAGTACCTTTGCAGTCGCATTTTGCAAAATAACATTTTAATTATCAACAAAGTAGTATGAATCAATACGAAACCGTTTTCATTATGACTCCCGTTTTGTCTGATGAACAGATGAAGGAAACGGTCGCTAAGTTCAAGAAGCTGCTCACCGATAAGGGCGCAGAAATTGTGAACGAAGAGGCCTGGGGACTGAAGAAGATGGCTTATGCAATCGACAAGAAGTCGACAGGTTTCTATTGCCTGTTGCAGTTCAAAGCTGAGTCTTCTGTTGTTAACACCCTCGAGACCGGCTATCGCCGCGATGAGAAGGTGATTCGTTTTATCACTGTGAAGCTTGACAAGTACGCTGTGGCTTATGCCGAGAAGCGCAAGGCAAAGTGGAACAACAAAGTGGAGGCATAAACTATGGCAGATCAGAAGAAATCAGAAATCCGTTATTTGAACGCCCCTTCTATCGACACAAAGAAGAAGAAGTACTGCCGTTTCAAGAAGAGTGGCATTAAGTATATCGACTACAAGGACCCCGAGTTCTTGAAGAAGTTCCTCAACGAGCAGGGCAAGATCCTTCCTCGCCGCATCACCGGTACCTCTCTGAAGTATCAGCGTCGTGTGGCTCAGGCTGTGAAGCGTGCACGCCAGATCGCGCTGCTGCCTTATGTAACCGATTTGATGAAGTAATTAAGGAGGAGCAGAAGATATGGAAATCATACTGAAAGAAGATATTATAGGACTTGGATACAAGAACGATATCGTAAAGGTTAAGGACGGCTATGGCCGTAACTATCTGATCCCGACAGGCAAAGGCGTCATCGCTTCTGCAAGCGCCCGCAAGCAGCTCGCCGAGAACCTCAAGCAGCAGGCTGCTAAGCTCGCCGCTCTGAAGGCAGACGCAGAGAAGCGTGCTGAGGCACTGAAGGATGTCCAGCTCGTCATCGCTGCCAAGGTTGCCGCTACCGGTCACCTCTATGGCTCTGTCGGCGCTGCTAAGGTTGCTGATGAGCTCGCTAAACTCGGCATCGAGATCGACCGCAAGATCATCACCATGCGTGAGGCTCGCAAGGTCGGTGACTTCGAGGCTACCGTTCACTTCCACAAGGAGGTTGAGGTGAAGGTGCCTGTGAAGGTTGTCGCTGAGAACCAGCCCGTTGCCCCCGTTGAGGAAGCACCGAAGGAGGAGGCACCTAAGGCTGAGGAAGCTCCCGCCGCTGAGGCTGCTGAGGAGCAGGCTCCTGCTGCTGAGTAATCAACAGTTACTGTTAGCTTGAAGTTATTTTTGCACTGTAAAGCATATTAATATCGATCCCCGCCGCATTCACTTGCGGTGGGGATCTTTCGTTGTACGGCACCTTGCAACTTTTCGGGAGCAGCACGTTCCTTGAAGCAAATTACTTTCTTTTCCTTTGGATACGAGTTTGGGAAAGAGGCTAAGACTGGTAGAGCGTTCATTTGTTTCTTGTTTTCCTTCTTTGTTCATTAAACTGACAAAAAACAGGCATTTTCCCGGCGATTTTCTGCACGAAGGTGTATGTTGCGCTCAATTTTTCGAATTTCAGATAATTTTTCTCAAGTTGCTGATTCATAGAAACTTATAAACATATTACAAATTCTTTCACCACATCAACGCTACTTTTGCGTGAAAAATCATATAAACCTACCCCTCAGAAAGCCTTTCTGATGCTATCATCTCACCTTTCTGACTAGGTCAGAAAGGTGCTTTGACCAAGTCAGGAAGCCTTTCTGATAGTATCAGAAAGGTACTTTGACAACGTCGCCGCAGTTTTTTGCCTCTTTCACGCCTCCTTTTTCTCATTTTCCACAAAGATGTTTCTATAGATTGACAGCCCGCGGTGATACACTTTTGTCAATTGATTTCGTATAGAAAAATTCTATAACATACTGATGGACAATGCCAAGCCGTTGAACACGCAAGGACAGGAAAATTGCAGAAGTCCTTGCGTGCTTGATGGCTTTATATTGTCATAAAGTAGAGCTGTCACCGACCTCTATGACATTGATGTCGGCGTCAGCGAGCAGAAGGAGCCGAAGTTTGGGCACGAAGTTGTTGCGAGCCACAAAGAAGAGGTCCTTGCCATCGGCGATGGCGGTCATCAAGAGTTCGTGAAAGCCTTTGCCCGCTACTTCGATGCGCCCGATTTCGTCGATCCAAATCTCTTTGGCTTCGGGATGCTCCTTGTAATATTGCAGCGCACGGTCGAAGGCGGATAGATGGACGAAATAGCTGCAACTGTGCATCAGTCCGTCGGTGAGATCTCTGACCGCCAGCGTCTCCTTGGATGCCGTCTCCATGTCTACTTCTGGATCTTTCACAAAGAAGGGCAGCGTCTCGTCCTTGGGATAGAGCACGAGATCATAGGCACAGACCTTGCCGTCAGCGCCCCGCTTCTTCAAAGAGAAGAAGCAGAGACCGTCGCCATGACTGCGGTATTCGTGGATGAAACGGGTGGACTTACCGGCTCCACGCGGTCCGGTGAAAATGGTAATCTTCATATCTTATAAATCAAAGGATACACTGGCATACCATGTGCGGCCCCGCATGGGGAAGCCCTCGGTATACTCATAGATACGATCGGCGGCATTGAGCACGCCCACCTTGAGGTCGATCTTCCACACCTTGCGGGCGAGGCTGGCATCGATGGTGGCGAAGCCTGCCGTAGAAGTGCTGCCGTCGGAGGACGAGTAGGCTTTGCTCTGTGCGATCATCCGGCCTTGCAGACGCAGCTGCCAGACGGGACGCAACTCCAGGAAAGCCGTGAACTTGCTCTTCGGACTGTAGAGGAACTTCAAATTTTTGTTGTCCATATTGCGCTGATCCATCAAGCTGTAGTTGGCCCGGGCAGTCAACCAAGGCAACTCATAGCCGGCGCCGAGCTCAAAGCCTCGGTACTGCGCCTTGCCGCGGTTCTGCAACTGATAGATCTTCGGGTCGCTTTCGTCGACACCCGTCACCTCCTGGATGATGTCGTTGATGAAATTGTAGAACACACCTGCCTGCCAATGGAGTTGCTGCCAACGGCCTTCGTAGGAAGCGTCGAGGTTGAAAGCCTTCTCCGTACCGAGGTCGGGATTGGGAATCGCCTTGCCGAGCTTGTAGGAGTAGCGGTCCTTCATACGGGCGAAGAGCGAAGAACGGCTCACCGTGAAACGGAAGTGCTGCGTGGCAGAGGGATGATAGTCGAAGGCGGCGAGGGCGTTGAGGTTGCCGTCGTGAGAGTTGGGCAACTCGGTGATGCCACGCTTTTTGTTGTACTCCTCGATCTTATAGCCTTGGCGGGCGAACCATCCGAGGGATGCCGTGATCGACATCTGAGGATTGAGCCGTGCCTCATCCTCCACGACAAAGGAGTAGATGCCCTCGGTGATATGCGCCACGGGGTCACCCACGTTGTGAGAACGGTGGACATCATACTTATAGTTTCCGCCGAACTTCACATCGTTGTTGTCCGACTTTGCCCAGATGAGATTGGCATTCACGCCCAAGGCATAGTCGTCGTAGATGCTGGTCCAACCCTGCTTGCCCTTCCGTGTGGAATAGGTGAAGTCATCGTAGGAGTCGAGCGTATTCTTGAATGTGTCGTACCACAACCGGCTCTTCAGCGTGAGCGCAGGAGCCAGACGAATGGTAGAATGGAAGTAAACCTCACCCTTATTCCATTCGGGATAGATGCGGAACTGTGCTTTGCCGTTCTTCCCCAGATAGGGCGGCACGTGCTTCTCAGCGCGCATGAGGGTATAGCCCACGACATACTCGTCGGTGGCGTTGGGCACGAAGCCCACCTTGGCGTTGAGGTCGACGTCGCGTGACCGGGAGTTGAGACGTTTGTGGCCGTCGAGATAAGGCGAATCGGTAGGATAGCTGTGAGGTAGCCGGAAGTTGCGGACGTTGGCATAGCCCAAGTCTACCTGTGCAAACCACTGTCCCCAGCGGCCTCCGACGTTGAGGTTGCTGTGCCAAAGCGTGTTCACGTCGTAGTGCAACTCCAACGGCTTCTGCGGCTGACGCGACACGAGGTTGACAGACGGGCCTAAGGTGTTGCCGCCTAAAAGCAGTGAGCTGGCCGACTTGTTCACGTCGATCTTGCTCAGCATGCCGGCCGGCAGGCGGTAGAGGTCCACGATGCCATCGTAAGGCGCCGTCATCGGCACGCCGTCGATATAGACAGGTACGTCGGCGCTGCTGATGCCACGAAGCACGAATCCCGCCTCGCTGCGTCCGCCAGCCTCCTGAACGATGAGACCCGGAATCCAGTTGAGCGCCTCCGAAACGCGCTGCATGTCAGCCGACTTGATGAAGTCTGCGCTGACCTGGTCGGTCTTGAACGTGCGTTGGTGATCAAAAACAGTGACCTCGCCCAAGTGAAACACCTGGGCCGTATCCGTGAGCGGCTTGCACGTCAAAGGCAGCGCCGCCACGGCAGCAGATAATAATAACATTGGCTTCTTCCTTGCTTATTTATAAACTATAATCGATTCCTGGGGCATAGAAGGCGAGAGGGCGAGAGAGGGATGACGAGCACAAGACTGCGTTGAAGCGCAACGAGTTATAACTCGTTGAACACAACTGTAGACGACTCGTTGAACACAACTGTAGACGACTCGTTGAGCACAACACTGGGCGAACCGCGGGTCACACCTGCGGACGACACCTTTGCCTTATCTTCTCATACCGTCCCGCAAATAGTCGATGAGGTATCTCACGGGAATGGCCGTCATGTGCATCAGCTTGGTAAAGGGGAAGATGATGACCAAGAGGAAGCCGAGAAGGATGTGGATCTTATGCGGCAACGAGGCATGGACGATGAAGTCTGAAGCCCCGGGCAGGAAGGTGAAGAGACCCTGCGCCCAGCGGTCGAGGTTCATGTAATGGTCAAGGTCGCTGTTGACCGTCTCTACCGTACCCATCAGTCCGGTGACAATCTGCAGGAAGATGAGCACGACGAAGAGATAATCGCCGAAATAGCTATTCGCCACGACACGGCTGTTGGTGAACCGCCGCAGCGTCAGCAGACAAATACCCACGAGCGTGATGAGTCCCGCGCCACTGCCCATGACGATGGCCAGCCATCGTTTTTGTTCATTCGTGATCAACCAGTCGTAGGACCACTCCGGCGCAAGCAGTCCGAAGATATGACCGAAGAACACCAGAATGATACCCACATGGAAGAGGTTGCTGCCCCACTTGAGCAGCGGGTCGTTGCTCAAGAACTGGGTGGAATAGGCCTGCACGGTATTACCCTGCGCCGCGATGCGGTAGGTGACGCCACAGACGAAGAGCGCGCCGGCGATATAGGGGAGGTATTGGAATAGGAAAGTGTGCATAACGACGGGAGTTTAAAATTCTTTCAAGACAGCGATGAGCGGCTCGTAGGGATGCTGTTCCTTGGCAAACCGCTCGTCCATTTTCGTGAGTACGCCGCGGATGTCGTCGATGGCAGCATGGGCTTCCGCCGCGTCGTCCATGTTGGCGACATACTGCAAATACATCGGCAGATAGTCGGGCAACTCGTCTTCGGCGGGCATGAGTCCGGCGCGCAGATACTCCTCTTTCAGGTCCACCATCGCCTGTCCGCGGTCGCGGTTCGTGCCGTAAACCATGTCGAAGAGATAGAGGTTCGTCTTCGTCGAGGTGTCGAAGAGGTCGCTGTAGGCAGCCTGCCAGCTACGCACGTCGACGAATGTCGCCACATAGTCGAGGAACGACCGCACGCCATCGAGCGCCTTGTCGATGAGCACGCCCTCAGCCTTGAGCGTCGGCAGCACCTCACCGCGGCTGCCCCACAGTTCAGCTGTGGGATAGTCGAGCAAGAGGGAAAGGATGTTATAAGTCTGAATCATCGTCTCTGTCTTTGATTATTTACCGCCGAAGAGGTTATGGCGCTTGCAGCCCTCGACGAAGTTTTGCTCTTCGTCGTCGAAGCCGAGGCCGGTACGCTCGTCGAAATGACGACAGCCTTGCTGCTTGGGATCGGACGGGATGACAAAGCGGTCCTCGTAGTTGGCGATGGCGAGCAGGCGGTACATGTCGTCGTACTGTTCGGCAGAGAGTCCCAGCGCCTTCGGGACGACGGAGCTCTCCACGCTGTCGACAGTCTTCCGCCGCATGAACTCACGCAGTGCAACGAGCTTGGCCAGCGCCTCACGGATGGGTTGCGGATCTCCGGCAGAGAGCAGATTGGCGAAATACTGCGCCGGGATGCGCATCTCGTCGACCTTGGCAAAGTAATCCATGTCGTCGGTGTCGCTTGTCGCGGCGGCGTTCTGTTCCTTCGGTGCCAGCTCCTCGGTCTTCGGACTCATGGCAGGCACATACCACACCATCGGCAGCGTGCGGTACTCGGGATGCAGAGGGAAGGCAATGGCCCACTCTTTCATCAGTTTGTAAGTAGGACTCTTCTGCGCAGCCAAGATATAGTTGTGGCTGATACCCTGCCGCTCAGCTTCAGCGATGACCTCGGGATCGTTGGGATCGAGAATCATCTCACGCTGACGGCTGACCAGCTCGCGCTCATCAGCAGCGGCGTAGTCATCGATCTTCTCCGCGTCGTAGAGGATGACGCCGAGGTAGCGCATGCGTCCCACGCAGGTCTCGCTGCACACCGTGGGCTGCCCGTCCTCGATACGGGGATAGCAGAACACGCATTTCTCGCTTTTCATCCGCTGATGGTTGAAATAGATTTTCTTATACGGACAGGCCGACACGCATTGCCGCCAGCCACGGCAACGGTCCTGGTTGATGAGCACCACGCCGTCCTTGCGCTTGTAGATGGCACCCGAGGGACAGCTGGGGATGCAGGCAGGATGCAGGCAGTGCTCGCACAGACGGGGCACGTAGAACATAAACGTACGCTCGAATTCCTCGAAGCCCTGCGTGTCGATGCCGCTGAGATTGGGATCGCTCTTGCGTTCGTCAAACGTTCCGGCGAGGTCATCCTCCCAGTTGGGACCGTCTTTCACCTTGTCCATCTGCTTGCCCGTGATCATGGAGAAGGGTCGTGCCGACGGTGGTGTCTTCAGCCTCCGCTTGCCCTTCAGCGATGAGAAGTCGAAGGTAAACGGCTCGTAGTAGTCGCTCACCTGAGGCAGATAAGGATTGGAGAAGAGCTGCGACATCACCTTCGGACGGTTGCCGAGACGCAGCTCGGTCTTGCCGTCTTTAGTCCGCCCCCATCCACCGCGGTATTTCCCTTGGTTTTCCCACGTCTTGGGATAACCGGAGCCGGGCTTCGTCTCCACATTGTTCCACCAGGCATATTCCATACCCTTGCGCGATGTCCATACGTTCTTGCAGGTCACCGAGCAGGTATGGCAGCCGATGCACTTGTCCAGATTGAGGACCATTGCTATTTGTGTCTTGATCTTCATCTTATTCCCAATTTACGTTGTCCACCTTTCTCAACAGCACATACTCGTCACGGTTAGCGCCTATCGTACCGTAATAGTTCAAGCTATAGGACAGCTGCGCATAGCCGCCGATCATGTGTGTAGGCTTTGGGCAGAGGCGCGAGATAGAGTTGTGGATGCCTCCGCGGTTGCCGGTAAGCGGACTGAGCGGCACGTTGACGGTGCGACCCTGGTTGTGATACATATATAGAGCGCCCTCGGGGATGCGCTGGCTCACGCAGGCACGTGCCATCGCCGAGCCGTTGTCGTTGATGACCTCCACCCAGTCGTTGTCGCGGATGCTGAGTTTGGCAGCGTCGGCCTCGCTCATCCAGATGACGGGACCGCCGCGCCCGAGGGTGAGCATCAGCAGGTTGTCGTTCCACGACGAGTGGATGGTCCACTTGTTGTGGGGCGTGAGCAGGTTCAGCGCCAGCGTGTTGTCGCTGAGATGGAGGCGCTCCTTGAGGTTGTTGATTTCCTTCTTGGCCAATGGCGGCTTGTAGCTCACCAGTGTCTCGCCGAAGGCCTGCATCCACGGATGATCCTGATAGAAGCTCTGACGGCCGGTTACCGTGCGCCACGGGATGAGGTAATGCACGTTGGTATAGTTGGCCGTGTACTCCGTGGTCTTGTTGTTGATACCCGACCAGATCGGTGTGGGCAGCGACAGACGTGGCTGGATGACGAGATCCTTGTAGGTATATTTCGTCTTTCCAAAGTCAGCGGTAAGCGGTTCCGCCAAGGGCAGTCCGACACTCTTCTCCAAAGCTTTCCATGAGCGGTAGCCGGCATCGCCGTTGCTCGTTGGGTCGAGGGTGAGCACAGCGTCACAGGCTTGGGTGGCCTCGCGGATGAGCGGCATGCCTTGGCTGACGCCTTCCTCACGCTCCACGCCGTTCATGGCCTTCAACTCGTTGTACTCCTGCAATGCTGACCAGCCGATGCCCTTGCCGCCAATACCCTTGTCACGAACGTTGGGACCCACGGTGGTGAACTGCCGGTAGATGTCGTTGTAATCGCGGATCACCACGACGAGATTACCCATGTTCTTTCCGGGTTCTGGCATCTCACCTGTTTCTTTCCAGTCGCTCACGGCGAGCGGCTCGCTGATCTCCCCGGCACTGTCGTGGGCCAGTGGCGCGTAGACCACGTCTTTCTCGTGTCCGAGATATCCCTCGCTCATTTTGGAGAATACTTTGGACAGCTCGCGGAAGATGTCCCAATCGGTGCGGCTCTCCCACACGGGGTCGACGGCTTTGCTGAACGGATGGAGGAAGGGATGCATATCGGTCGAGGAGATATCCTCCTTCTCGTACCACGTGGCGGCGGGCAGGACGATGTCGGCGAAAATACTCGACTGTGTCATGCGGTAGTCAATGTTCACCACAAGGTCGAGCTTGCCGACGCTGTCCTCAGAATGCCATTTTTCGTATTTCGGCAACGGCTGTCCGCACTGCTCCAGGTTCTGTCCGAGCACATTGTTCTGCGCACCGAGGAGATGTTTCATGAAGTATTCCATGCCCTTGGCCGAACAGCCGATGAGGTTAGCGCGCCAGATGAAGAGCACCTTCGGGCTGTTTCCCCGGGCGTCGAGGTCTTCGGCGGCCAGTGACAGTTTGCCTTCGTGGAGTTGCTGACAGACATAGTCCTTCTCGCTCATGCCGGCCTTGGCTGCCTCACGGCACAGGTCGAGAGAGTTGCGGTTGAACTCCGGTGACGACGGCAGCCAGCCCATGCGCTGGCTCTTGATGTTGCAGTCGAGGAGCGTAAGGCCTTTCCACCGGTCTTTATGCGCCAAAGGTGAAAGCTGCTCGTCGGTTGTCACCTTCTCGTAGCGCCATTGGTCGGCATGCTCATAGATATAGCTCACCGTGTTCATGTGGCGGGGCGGCCGCTTCCAGTCCAAGGCGAAGGCCATCTGCGCCCAGCCTGCCTGCGGGCGCACCTTCTCCTGACCGACATAGTGACTCCAGCCGCCACCGTTGACGCCGAGCGTTCCGCAGAGCATCAGCATGTTGATGGCAGCGCGATAGGTCATGTCGGTGTTGTACCACTGGTTGACGCCGGCACCGATGATGATCATGCTCTTGCCGCGTGTCTTCTCAGCTGTGGAGGCAAAGGCACGGGCCGTCTGGATGACCTTCTCGGCCTTCACTCCGGTGATCTGCTCCTGCCACTTCGGCGTGTAGGGCAGGTCATCGTTGTAACTTGTGGCGCAGTTGGGATCGCCGAGTCCGCGGTCAATGCCATAATGCGCCATAAGCAGATCGAAGACATTGGTGCAATATACTGTTCCGTCTTTTGTCTCCACCTTGATGACGGGCACCTGATGTTCGATGATATCGGGATGACGGGTAGCTGCGAAATGGGGATTCTGATAGTCACTACCACCGAAGTACGGGTCGAGCAACGTCACCACGTCGTCGCGGTGCTCCATGAGCGAGAGCCGAGGCATGAAGGGTTTACCCGTGCGGACGTCCTCGCATTTGAGGTTCCACCGGCCTTCGTCGTTCCATCGGCTGCCGATGCTGCCGTTAGGCGTGACGAGTGCTCCCGACGGATCATCGATGGTGATAGGATACCACTCGGCTTTGTTCTTCACGCCGAAGTAATCCTTGAGGTCAGCGGCGCGCAGGAGCATGCCGGCGGCATAGCGTCCGTCACCCGTGTCCTCCAGTTTGACAAGGAAAGACAGGTCGGTGAACTTGCGCACATATTCGTCGAAGTAGGGCACCGTGCGGTCTTTGTAGAACTCCTTGAGGATGACATGACCCATCGCCATGCCCAGTGCCGAGTCAGTACCTTGCTTCGGTGCCATCCACACGTCGGCGAACTTCGACGCGTCGCTGTAGTCGGGCGAGACGACAGCGACCTGCGTGCCCTTGTAGCGCACTTGCGTATAGAAGGGAGAGTCGGGCGTACGTGTCGTCGGCACGTTGCTGCCCCAGAGCAGTAGGAAAGAGGAGTTGTACCAGTCGGCACTCTCCGGCACATCGGTCTGCTCGCCCCAGGTCTGTGGCGACGAGGGCGGCAGGTCGCAATAGAAATCGTAGAAGCTCAGGCACGCACCACCGAGCAGACTCAGATAGCGAGTACCCGCAGCATAGCTCAGCATGGAGAAAGCGGGGATCGGCGTGAAGCCCACCAGACGGTCGGGGCCGAATTTCTTGATCGTATAGATGTTGCTGGCAGCCATGATCTCAAGGGCTTTCTGCCAGTCGAGACGTACGAAGCCACCCAGACCGCGCACCCGCTTATAGCTGTTACGCTTCTGCTCATCCTCCATGATCGACGCCCAGGCCTCCACGGCATCGTGGTGCTCGGCCAAGGCAGCGTCCCAGAGGTCGAGCAGCTCCTTGCGGATCATCGGATGCTTCACGCGTCCGGAGTTGTAGAGATACCAACTGTAGCTCGCACCGCGCGGACAGCCACGCGGCTCATGGTTGGGCAGCCCCGGACGTGTCGAGGGGTAGTCGGTCTGTTGCATCTCCCACGTGACGATGCCCTTCTTGACGAAGATGCGCCACGAGCACGAGCCGGTACAGTTCACGCCGTGGGTGGAGCGCACCTCTTTGTCGTGGGCCCAGCGTGTGCGATAGAAGTGTTCCCACTCCTCGTTGGTCACATCCTTGCGGTTGATGAAGTATTTCAGATTGCTGAATATCGTGTTCATATCGTTGGATTCGAGTCGGTTCAATGTTTCTTGCGCATCATTCCAAAGTAGTTGATCACCATTACGAGCAGGGCAAAGAAGGTGAAGAGCAGGAAGCCCCAACCATAGCCATACGCCGGTGAGAGGTCGACGAGGTGTCCCATCAACGGCGGAAAGACAAAGCCACCGAAAGCACCAAGACCTCCCACCCAGCCGTTGGCGCCGCCGACGCCCTCACTGACATAGACGGGGACGAGTTTCATCGTAGCACCATTGTTGAAGCCGAAGGCCACAGAGATCAGCAGACTCACGAGGAAGAAGCCACCCACCCCCATCGGGATATTCATCAGCACACCGGCAACAGCCAGCAGGGCGAGAGCCGCCATGGAGACTTTCTCACCACCGATGCGGTCGGAGAGCATACCACCGGGCACGCGCAGCAAGGCGGCGAGGATGGAGAACACAGCCGTGAGGGCTCCGGCGAGCATAGGATCCAGACCCATGCCTTTCTTCCAAAAGGTGGGGAACCATGCTGTCAGCGCCATGAAGCCACCGAAGGTCGTGAAGTAACAGAGCACGAGCATCCATGTTTGTGGTATTCGTGCCGAAATTTTCAGACTCGTCGCGGCACTGCCTTTGGGGAAGAGTTCCTCCCCGCAGGCCAGTGCGTTGTCCCTTGCTACCTCCGCGCTCTTCCCGGCTTTGAGAAACTGGAAATAGGGAGGATTGGCACCAAGCCATATATATAATAGGAGTCCGAGAAGCATCACACCCGTCAGTATGTAGTAGGCGGCGGTGAAGCCAAAGTGGTGGAGCAACAGCGGCAGGGCAAATGCCAGAATGCCGGCGGAGGTGGTACCCAGTCCGCCGTAGATGCCGGAAGCGTAGCCTTGACGGCTCTTGACAAACCAATAGTTGGACTGTGAGGCTCCCACCGAGAAAGTAGCGATGCCACAACCGGCCAGACAGCCGAGCAGCAACACGACGGGATAGAGTCCTTTCATGCTTCCGGGCGTCTCAACGGGGTAGAAGGTGAAGAGCAAACTCAGCGCACCCAAGCCTATGACGGCGGCGGTGAGCAGGAAGAGGAAGCCGCGGCGCCCGCCATTGCTGTCGACCATGGCGCCAAAGGGTATGCGCAGCAGAGAGCCGGTGAGCGACGGCACCGAGACGAGCAGGCCGAGTTCTGTGGCACTCAAGCCCATGGCAGCACCAAGGGTGGTGCTCGTAGGACCAAAGAGCGAGATGGCCATCACGCCAAAGAAGAAGCCAAGCGTAGCTCCCCAAAGCGCGGAGGTGGGAGTTCCTTTAAGTTTGAATTGAGATTGTACCATCATTCTTGAATTAGGTTTTTATGTTGATGTTCACCGTACGGCAGGCTTACTCCAGTCTTCCGGACGGTTGATGTTGCTAAGCAGGCGGTCAGAGGGCGCTATTATATAATAGGTGTCCAACGCCCCAAGCAGGTCTTTCATACTTCGACGACCAGCACTCATGCGACTCCGCAACACGGGCAGTGCTCTTCGCTCAATCAGCATGGGAAAGGGAGAAACGCTTCCGTCGTTTTGTTGCCAGACGAGAGCCTGGGGAAGCGTTCCCTGCTTGAAGCTGTCATCGGACTGCTGAGCATGGTGAATCATCGTCCAGAGTGCATCGCTGTTGACGTAGGGCATGTCACACGTAAGGATGAGCAGCCACGGCGTAGTACAGCGGTCGAGCAATGCTTCCAGCCCTCCCAAAGGGCCGCAATCGGGATGCAGATCCTCCACAATGTCCAGTCCAAGGAAGGCATAGGCCTCGGCATTGGCATGGCTGGCACTGACCAGCACCTCTCTGACAAGCGGATGGAGCAGGTCAGCAGCCTTACTGATGAGCGTCTCGCCGTCGGGAGCAAAGAGTGCTTTGTTGCTGCCAAACCGACTGCTGTGGCCTCCGGCAAGAACGGCTCCCGTCAGTTCTAAATGAGAAACGGATGCTGCATCATGAGAAGCAGCTGTTGCATCGCCCATCATCATCTGTTTTTATCCGACAACGAGCGTCAATGCAACGGCCACAGCGAAAGCGGGCACGGCCAGACGCGCCTCAAGGAGCGACCACGCGGAACGGCGTGGCTTGCGTGGCTCAATAGAGAAGAGCAGACTGACCACGGCTGTCATGGCTCCCTCCAAGAGAATATAGAAGGCCGGATGCAGTACATTGCCGGCGGAACCGGGCAAAGCAAAGTCCACCAGCTTGATGGCGGCGGCAACTACAGAGGTGAGCAGCACGGCCTGCGCGCCCTTGCCCGACCGGGTAGCAGCGGCAAACATGCAGCAGAGGCCAAAGGCATAAAGAATCGTGGAAGTGCCGTGATGGAGCTGCAAAGCATGGAGAAGCCATCCCATCGTTGCCTCAACAATGCCCCACACGCTGCCCCAAAAAAGGACAGCCCACAATAGCTGTAACTTTGATTTCATCTTATTCTTGTTTTTAGTCTGCTTCAAAGTTACGTAATTTATTCTTATAAAGCAACTCCTACATCGCTTTTTCTTTTAAAAAACAGAATATTTTTCATGTAATGGTAACATTTGTGACCAAAGAAACTTAATGTTACTTAAAGTCAGACATGACTTAGCAGGCATAGCACCCACAACACCTATAATTATGAACGTTTGCCTTGCCTGCAAATGTCGCGGTTATTCTATTGTCGCGTTTAGGTCTCAAAGGTTAAACTATCCAAGGAAAGCTGAATGCCCAAAAGGAATACGATAATATTCCATCCCCGTCATATCAGCCAGATAGAACACTATGAAGGTAAAAACAACAGGTTTTTCAAGGCTCTCCGAAGAGATGCAACACAGTGCAAAGTATTGGTTACATAGGATGATACGACATTTAAAATAAATACCTTATCTTTGCAGATACAATCAGAAAAGAAAACCATAACAACTAAAAACATGACACTAAAACACATTCTGGTGGGAGTTCTCTGCCTCTGCACGACAGGCGTGAGCGCACAAAAGCTCCCTTATCAAGACTCCAGTCTCTCTGCCCATCAGCGCGCCGTGGATCTCTGCGGTCGTCTGACATTGGAAGAGAAAGCCCAACTCATGCTCGACGAGAGTCCCGCCATCCCACGGTTGGGCATCAAGAAGTTTTATTGGTGGAGTGAAGCGCTCCACGGCGTGGCCAACCTTGGTGGCGTGACGGTCTTTCCCGAACCGGTCGCCATGGCCTCATCGTTCAATCCCGACCTGCTCTACCGTGTCTTCTCGGCCACCAGCGACGAGATGCGGGCTCAATACCATCACCGGCTTACCATGGGCGGCGACGTGGAGAAGTTCCACAGCCTCTCGGTCTGGACACCGAATGTCAACATCTTCCGCGACCCACGGTGGGGCCGTGGTCAGGAGACCTACGGCGAGGATCCGTGGCTGACGAGTGTGATGGGCTGCGCTGTCGTGCGCGGTCTGCAAGGTCCCGACTCTGCGCGCTACCGCAAGCTCTGGGCCTGCGCCAAGCACTATGCCGTGCACAGCGGACCCGAGAGCACACGCCACACGGCCAACATCAACGACGTCTCACCACGCGACCTGTGGGAGACTTATCTGCCCGCGTTTAAGTCGCTCGTCCAGGATGCCGACGTGCGCGAGGTGATGTGCGCTTATCAGCGTCTCGACGACGAGCCGTGCTGCTCCAACACCCGTCTGCTGCAACAGATCCTGCGCGACGAGTGGGGATTCAAGCATCTCGTGGTGAGCGACTGCGGTGCCGTCAGCGACATCTGGACAAGCCATAAAGTGTCGAGCGACGCCACCCATGCCTCGGCACGCGCCACGCTCGCCGGCACCGACGTGGAGTGCGGATTCAACTATTCCTACAAGAGTCTGCCCGATGCCGTGCGCCGGGGACTGATCAGCGAAAAGGAGGTTGACAAGCATGTGATCCGTCTGCTCGAAGGCCGTTTCGATCTTGGCGAGATGGACGACCAGAAGCTGGTGTCGTGGAGCCGCATCCCCTTCTCCGTCGTCTCAAGCAAGGAGCATGCACAACTCTCACTCGACATGGCGCGCCAGTCGCTCGTGCTGCTGAAGAACAGCGGCGGCATCCTGCCCCTCGACCCGAAGAGCCATGAGCGCATCGCCGTCGTCGGACCCAACGCCGACAACCGCCCGATGATGTGGGGCAACTACAATGGTACGCCGACACACACTATCGACATCCTCGACGGACTGCGCAGCCACTACAAGAATCTGGTTTACATCAAAAGCTGTGACCTCACTGCCGACAAGGTCATCGACCCGCTGTTCACTCAGTGCCGCGCCGGAAAGGCGACAGGACTCAAAGGTGAGTTCTGGAACAACACCGAGCGCGAGGGTAAGCCTGTCACTACTCAATATTATACAATGCCCATCGCCGTGACCACAGCCGGCATGCACAACTTCGCGCCGGGCGTGAAGATTGAGGATTTCTCGGCCCGCTACTCCACCACGTTCTATCCCAAGCAGAGCGGTGAGGTGGCGCTTGACGTCGAGGGCTGTGGCGACTTCGCCGTATATGTCAACGGTGAGCGCAAGCAGCAGGCACATACGTGGCGCACGCTGCCGACGCATACCGTGCTGAAGGTAGAGGCCGGAAAGAGCTACGATATCCGTGTGGACTTCAAATACGTGAAGACGTGGAACGCTGACCTGAAGATCAACTTCGGCATCGAGAAGCCAGTGGACTACACCGCTACCATCAACCAGCTCAAAGGTATCGACAAGGTGATCTTCGTGGGCGGCATCTCTCCTGCGCTTGAAGGCGAGGAGATGCCTGTCCACATCGAGGGCTTCTCGGGAGGTGACCGCACGAATATCGAGTTGCCGAAAGTACAGCGTGGTCTCATCGCCGCCCTGCACGACGCCGGTAAGCAGGTGATCATGGTCAACTGCTCGGGCGCTGCCATCGCACTGGCTCCCGAAGCCGACCGCTGCCAGGCGATTCTCCAGGCATGGTACCCGGGTCAGGAGGGCGGTACGGCTGTGGCTGACGTGCTCTTCGGCAAGGTAAATCCTTCGGGCAAGCTCCCCGTGACTTTCTATCGCAGCACTTCTCAGCTGCCGCCTTTCGAGAGCTACGACATGAAGAACCGCACCTATCGTTATTTCAAAGGCGACGCGCTCTACCCCTTCGGCTACGGACTGAGCTACACACAGTTCCGTCTCGGACAGCCACGACTGGAGAAGTCGGGGAAGATCGGCGGCAAGCTCATCGTAGACATCGAGAACACGGGCCAGCGCAGCGGCGACGAGACGGTGCAGGTCTACGTCCGTGACAACGACGACACCGACGGCCCCGTCAAGAGTCTGCGTGCCTTCCAGCGTGTCAGTCTGAAAGCTGGCGAGAAGAAGACGGTCGTCATCCCGCTCGACGAGCGTACCTTCGAGCTCTGGGATGCCTCCACGAATACCATGCGCTGGAATCCCGAGCACCACTATACGATCTACTGCGGCACCAGCTCCATGGAGAAAGACCTGAAGCAAGTGACGATGTAGTGCTATAGACATAACATGCTCAATTAGGTAACAACGTATGGGCGGTCCCTCCGTGGCCGCCCTAATCCCCGAATGGCTTGTATGGATAATTCCCTCGTGACCGCCCTGCAAGATAAAGGATTCCCGTAAAGCGGTTTCGGGGGTGAGGCCAGTGGTCATCACCTACTCTTCTTTTGTCCACAAAACTGACAAAAAACAGCGCACGTACGGACGATTTTCTGAACCAACACCCCATTTGCACGCAATTTTGCGATTTTTAGGGCGTTTTTCTAACTGTCAGACTAACAGCAAGTTATGCGCAAAATCATTTTCTAACTCGCAAATACAAACCTTTGGGAGATGACAAAACACTTAGATACGCTCCTCAGAAAGCCTTTCTGATGCTGTCATCACGCCTTTCTGACCTTGTCAGAAAGGCACTTTGACCAGGTCAGAAAGGCACTTTGACAGCATCAGAAAGGTACTTTGACAACGAAACCTCGGTTTTTCGTCGTTTTCTCCCCCACTTCTTTCTGATTTCTCTCAAAAGCTTTCCTCTATAATTGTCGCCCGCGACGAACCTCTTTTGTCAATTGGTTTCAAAAGTAAAGACGACATACAGAGCCCATCCAGCTGCTTCTTTCCTCTGATTATCCCAAAAGAAGTTAACCGGTGAAGTGCAAAGATCCAATGTACGGGTGTCTTGAAACATATTACTCCCCTTTCCTTTGGAGAAGGGCACGGGGGTGAGGCTCCTCCTTACCTCATCACCACCCACGCTGCCAGCAAATACGCCTCTGCATTGAGCGAGGCGCGCAGCATGTTGAGGAGGCGCTTCTTTTTCTTCTTCACGCCACTCTCGCTGATATTCAGTTCTCGCGCAATTTCGACGTTCTTCATGCCCTTGACAAAGATCGAGTGACACAGCTGCTGCATGTCCTCTGGCAGTGCACTGACAGCCGCAAGGAGCTGGTCAAGGGTCTCCTGACGGATGAGTTCCATAGAGAAATCATGCTCGAAGTCGTCAGCATTCTGTACGACATACTGGCTGCGACTGTTATCCTTACGTATATAAGAGATGACAGTATTGTGAATACATGTGTAGAGAAAAGCCTTCGCCTTGGCCACGCTGCTCATCTCGTCACGATGCGCATAGAGTTGGAAGACAGCGTCCTGCACACAGTCTTCGGCAAGGTAGGCAAGAGGTTCGGTGAGCAACCTGCGCGCGAAGACGACGAGCAAGGGATAGACCATGTCGTAGAATTCTGTGATCTCTCCGTCGATAAACTGCCGATAAGTCTGTTCGTGGCTGTCTTGATGAGTGAGCATAGTGCAAATTTAGCAATTTCTTTCCAATTCGAAAGGAAATTACTATTTTTTCTTTCAATTTTAGTGTCCTTTTCTTCATGGGTTGCGTTAAAGTAAACAAACAACAGACAATAAACAACTATGCAATACGAAGAGCACATCTCACAGTTGATCGTCAGGTCGATACTTGGTACCCTCGACGATCAGGGACGGCAGGAATTAGACACCTGGCTGGCTGCCGACCAACGCCATCGCCGGCTGTTAGAGGAGTTGAGCAGTTCGGCCACACTCGAACAGCACATCGCAGCATTGCAGCGTATAGACCGCCGGAAGGCTCAGGCCATGATGGAGCAGCGCATCAGAAAGGCGGAAGCCCGGCAGCAGGAAAGCACGGAGCCCACACGCCCCCGTCTGTCACTAACACGCACCTACTGGCTGGCTGGCATCGCCGCCATGCTGCTACTCCTCGTTGGCACCTATTATTATATAGACAAAGTAACTATCGAACAAAGACCCGTTGCCACGCATACGGAGAGCAGCCACGCTGTCATCACCCATGGCACGACGCAAGCTCTCCTGCGTCTCAGCGACGGCAAGGTCATACGCCTCGGCGCTGACCAGCAGGCCAACCGCCGCGCCATCGCCATGGCCTGCGGACACGACTATCATGGCAACATCGTGGTGACCACGCCACGGGGCGGCGAGTATCGCCTCACACTTACCGACGGCACCGAGATCAGCCTCAACGCCGGTTCACGTCTGGAATATCCCGCTGCCTTCGACGGCGAAGAGCGACGCGTGAAAGCCGAGGGCGAGGCTTACTTCAAGGTCGCGCACGACAAGGAGCACCCCTTCTACGTCGAGACCGGCGGGCAGGAGCTGCGCGTGGTGGGCACAGAGTTCAACATCAACAGCTACACGCCGGGCACCGTTGTCACCACGCTCATCCACGGCATCGTCGCCATCCACCCACGAGGCGCCCAAGGCGGCGTGCTCACCCTGCACCCCGGCGAGCAGGCAGAGTACAGCGACAAGAGCAGAATAGCGCAGATACGGCAGGCCAACACCGAGGTGGTGGGCAGCTGGACAACGGGCAGCTTTGTCTTTGAAAACCAGACCTTAGAGCAGATCATGGAGGAGCTCAGCCGATGGTATGACTTCGACTACACATTCCGTAACGCCACGCTGCGGCAGACCGTCTTCATGGGCTCCGTACCACGCTACGGCAATTTCAAGAACGTGCTGCACATCTTAGAGATGAGCGGCGGCATCCATTTCCAAGTAAAGGGAAAGCATGTCTACATCTTCTGACCATAACGTAACATCCATATCAGAGAATAGCTTTTTATTTATCATGAAAAAAGAGAGATTGAGAGTGAGACAGTTATTGGCTGTGCTCGCCTTGTCCATGGTCATGCCTGTGGAGGCACTGGCCCAGCACTTCACGGTCAACTACCGACAGGAACCGGTTGCTGAGGTCATCAAGGACCTGCGGCAGCGCACCGGCTACGACTTTGTCTATCAGAAGCAAGTGCTCGACGGGGTGCCTGCCATCACGTGCAACTGCCAGGGCATGAGCCTTGCCGAGTTGCTCGACTGTGTCTTTCACAGCGTGGCGGGACTGGACTATGAGGTCAGCGGCAAGACCATCGTGCTGCGTGCCGGCAAGGGCCGCAAGATAGCGCAACCCGTGCGGCGCCTCATCAGCGGCACCGTCGTCGATGCGCAGGGCGAGCCCATGCAGTGGGCTACCATCAAGGTGAAGGGCACCAGCACCGGATCGACCACCAACGAAAACGGACTCTTCCAGTTCTATACCGACCGGCAACAGGAGACCTTAGAGGTGAGCTACCTCGGCTTCAACAGCGTCACGCGCACGGTGCAGGCCGGGCGACCCGTGCGCATCGTCATGCACGAGGACAACAAAAGCCTCGACGAGGTCGTCGTCACCGGCTATCAGGTCCTCGACAAGCGCAGCCTGACCTCTGCCGTCACCTCGGCGAAGATGAAAGACTTGGAGCGCACCGACATGAGCTCGCTCGACCAGATGCTTGAGGGCAAGATCCCCGACCTGCTGGTGAGCAACAACTCGTTTGAGGTCGGCGTGGCTCCGAAGATACGCATCCGTGGCACCTCCACGCTCATCGGCAACCGTGAACCGCTGTGGGTGGTGGACGGCATCGTCGTCAAAGACCCTGTGGAGATTGCTCCCGAGGAACTCAACGACCCCGACTATGTCAACCGCATCGGCAACGCCATCGCCGGCATCAACCCGCAGGACATCGAGCGCATCGATGTGCTGAAAGACGCTGCCGCAACAGCCATCTACGGTACCAAAGCCGCCAACGGCGTCATCGTCATCACCACCAAGCGAGGATACGAGGGGAAACCCGTCGTGAGCTATAACTTCTCGATGAACTATAAGCTGCGGCCGCGCTATTCCGACCGATCCGTCGACATGATGAACTCGAAGGAGCGCGTGGAGTTCTCACGCGAACTCGTGCAGGACCACTATCAGTTCCCCTTTAAGATGACGACGGTAGGCTATGAGGACGCACTGACAAAACTCTACAACGGCGAGTACACCTACCAGCAGTTTACCGACGCCGTCAGCGCTGCCGAGACGCGCAACACCGACTGGTTTGACTTGCTCACGCAAAACGCGCTGAGCACACAGCACACGGCCAGCGTCAGCGGCGGCTCGAAGAAGGCACGCTACTACGCCTCGCTCGGCTACGACAACGAGCAGGACGTCGTCAAGGCCAACGCCAATGAGCGCTATACCTACTCGCTCAACCTCGACAACACCTTCTCCAAACTGCTCACAGCCTCGTTTTCCTTCACCGGTCATCACCAGCGACGCAGCTACTATCAGGACGGGATAAAGCCGCTGGACTATGCCTACCGCACATCGCGCACCATCCCGGCGTATGAGGACAATAGCGAGTATGCTTACTACAAGAAGTACAGCACCTCTACTTCGACAAGCTACAACTATAATATCCTCAACGAGTTGGCCAACAGCTACAACAAGCAGCAAGTCAACTCCATGACCTTCACCACCAATCTGAAATTCACCTTCACCAACTGGCTCACGGCCAACGCTATCCTCAGCGTGACCAACCAAAACACCGAAAGGGAGAACTGGTGGGGAGAGCGTACCTGGCATATTGCAACACTGCGCGGCTCTGAGTATGGGCAGTCCATCGACGACCCGGCCTATTCGCTTTGCCCCGTCGGTGGAGAGCTGAACCACATCTCCTACACCAACCGCAGCTACACGGCACGCTTCCAGCTCGATGCCAACAAATACTTCGGCGAGGACGACCGCCACAACATCTACGCCACCTTCGGCGTGGAGGCCAACTCATCGAAATATCGCTCCTACTCCACCTCCAACCGCGGCTACTTCCGCGACCGTGGCGAGACGTTTGTCTCTGACATCGACCCGACGGTCTACACCTCTTATGCCGCGTGGATAGCCGGCAACGTGCCGTCGATCAGCGATGACCTGAGCAACACGCTCTCGACCTACCTGTCTGTGACCTACGCCTACCGCCAGCTGTGGCGTATCAATCTCAACGGACGCGTCGACGGAAGTAATAAATTCGGTGACCGCTCCAACGACCGCTTCCTGCCGATATGGTCTGTTTCGGGCAGCTACGACGTAGGCCACTGGATCAAGGCTCACTGGATCGACTACATCACCGCCAAGGCTTCTTACGGTTTCCAAGGCAACATGCTTGACTCGGAAAGCCCCGTGATGACCATCCGAAAGGGGATGATGAGCACCTATTACAACACCAACGTCTCCACCATCGTCAGCCATCCCAACCCCGACCTGAAATGGGAAAAGACCAACTCCGTCAACTTAGGACTGGACATGAGCTTCTTTGACCATCGTCTCGAAATGGAGTTGTCGGGATATTGGAAGAAGACGACAGACGCATTCATGAACAAGACGGTGAGCACCGTCAATGGCGTGAACTCGTATGTCATCAATGGCGGCGACGTGACCAACAAGGGCTACAGCGTCGACATCACGGCTACGCCGCTGCGCTCGCGCGACTTCCGCTGGTCGGTGAGCACGTCATTCTCCAAGATCATCAACAGCCTCGACTCACGTCCTGCCGCACAGACTTATGAGTTAGGCAACTTCCTCAACGGCACTGCTCTCGTCAAGGGTAAAGCCGTCAACACATTCTATAGTTACCGCTTCCTCGGACTGAGTCCCGTCGACGGCGGACCGCTCATCGACGACTATTACAACAACCAGGAGGCCTTGCGCGGACTGAGCAAATACGACACCTACACCACTGTGCTCACTGCCTCGGGCAAGCGCGACGCCGACATTCAGGGATCGCTGACCAACACCTTCCGTTACCGCCAATGGCACGCTTCGGTGATGCTCGGCTACAGCCTTGGCGCCAAGACACGCCTCTTCGCCATGTATGGCAACAATGCTTCGGGTGGATACGGCAGCAGCATCTACTCGGAATACAACTACAGCCGCGACTACATGAAGCGCTGGCAGAAACCCGGCGACGAGAAACACACTACCTACCCGGCTGTCATCTCCTCCTCAAGCGACGCCTACTATAAGTATTCGCGCGTATGGACAAGCATGAGCGGAATCAACGGTGAAGTGCAGAACATCGGCAGCGACTATTATAATATGTATGACTACAGCGACGCACGAGTGGTCAGTGCTGACTATCTCAAGTTGCAGAGTGTGAGCCTCACCTATGAGTTGCCTGCACAACTACTCGACAAGCTCTATCTCACACGACTGGCGCTGACGCTGTCGGCCTACAACCTCTTCACCATCTGCGACTCTGCTCTGAAGGGTCAGACACCGACCCAAGGTGGCTTCTCTACCATTCAACTATCCGACCGGCCCAGTTTCTCTTTCGGTCTCAACATCCAATTCTAAACCACGCTATAACATGAATATCAGATATTCTTTCCATATTCTCTCCCTGGCGCTGCTGACGCTGCTCGCTTCCTGCCAGAGCGACTTCCTCAAGGAGTACTCTCAGGACATGAGCCGCGTGCAGACGCCGACGGACCTCAACGAGTTGATGATGGGCGACTGCCTGCTGCCCTTGGGCTTGGCAAGCATCAGCAACTCTACCTATTCTATCGACAATCCCAACTATGCCGTACTGCATTTCATGGGCGATGAACTGCAGGAAAACATCAGCACGCCGGGACGACCCGACTTCCTGAGGGAGTGTGAGACTTACTTTCCCTTCTTCTGTTGGCAGCAGGACACCTACCGCGACTGCAAAGGAGCCAGCACGATGACCTCTGACGAGGCTAACTACTGGAACCTGACCTATGAGAAGATTGACCGGTGCAACATGGTGATCAGTGCCGGGAAGGATGTCACCTGCGACAACGATGTCGACCGTGCACTGCTGCGCCACGTGATGGGTGAGACTCATTTCCTGCGCGCCACCTATTATTATATGCTCGTCAACCTCTACGGCAAGCCTTACACTCCTCAGACGGCAGCCTCCACGCCCGGCGTGCCCATCAAGGTAAGCGCCAAAGTCGAGGACAAGGAGTTTCAACGCGCGAGTGTCGCTGACGTCTATCAGCAGATTCTCAACGACCTCGACGAGGCAGAGAAAGACCTCAGCGACGTGACCACACCGGGAAACATCTATCATGTGGGACTCGACGCTGTCTACATCTTCCGCAGTCGCATGGCGTTGTATATGCAGGACTGGAACCAGGCTGCAGACTACGCCAACAAGGCGTTGCAGTTGAACAACTACCTACAGACGGTGGCTGGCTGGGCGTCGAATACCGACTATCCTATCAGTTCAGCCAACAAGGAAGTGGTTTTCTCCAACGGTGCCAGCTGCTTTGGCAACCTTGTCTTTGCCTATCCCCAACGCAAGAACAGCTCGTGGGATGACCCTTACTCGCCTGCCTTTGAGGTTTCTGACCATCTCGTAAGTCTCTTCTCCGACAACGACGGACGGCGCAAAGCCTATATCACCAATGAGGACGACTTAGGCTATCATCGCTGGTCGTATCATAAAATCAACAACAGCAGCAAGCACTTAGGAACTTACAACACCGTCAGCGACGTCTTCTCCCTGCGCACTGCCGAGGCTTATCTCAATCTCGCTGAGGCTGACGCTGAGCTCGGCAAAGACGCCGAGGCATGCCAGTATCTCAACAAACTGCGTGACAGCCGCATTCTCAACAACACGGCTGTCAGCCTCTCCGGCAAAGAGCTCATCACCTTCGTACGTGAGGAACGCGAGCGGGAGCTCTGTTTCGAAGGCCACAGATGGTTTGACCTGCGCCGTTACAGCGTCGACACGAAGTATCCGCAGACGACTACCATCGAGCACACGTTCTCGACTTACACGTATGTTGACTATGAGAATAAGCGGCAGGAGACTTATTACTATCGCCTTCTGCCCAACGACGATGCCTACACGCTCGACATCCCGTACAACGTGCGCAACTTCCAGAAGTCCATCGGCAGCAACAGCCGTCCGGCCCGTCAGCCGTTCAAGACGGTGGCGGCCAGCGAGGACGGGGACGCAGGCGACGAAAATTCGGGCAGCGACCGGTAATGACAACGATAAGGTAACGTAAACACTGCAATAAACTATGAGTATCTGTAAATATATCTTCCTGGCGCTTCTCGCCCTGCCCTTGTTAGCCTCATGCAGCAATGAGGACGACCTTACGCCCAGCAACGCCGATATCAACGGCTTTGCACCGGAAGCCTCGGACAACAGCCAGACGGCACAGATCCGCAACGCATTCTTCAAGGCCACCGGTGCCTACCTGCTCTTCAACGATACGCTCGTCAGCAAGTCCACAAACGGACAGCCGGAACTCTTCGACATCACCTATGCCTTGGTAGGATCCGGCTCGGTCAGCTCGCAGAACTATCATTATGCCTACATCACCGAAGCCACCGAACAGCAGAAAGCTGCCGACGCCTTGCAGAAATATCTGACCCGACGTCTCGGCAAGCAGGTGCCCTTCTCCTTCTTGCTCGTCGACGACATCTATTACACCAACTCCAATGGCCGGACGAAGCGCGTGGCCTATCTGCTCGGTACACGCGGCTACGTCATCAGCACAGGCAACGGAGAGATGTTCGACGATCCGAAGAGCTACTTCAACGACATGCTCCTCAGCATCGTCATCGACCGCTTCAACCGGCAGTCCGCCAGCGTGACGGATGCGTTCTATGCTTTCAGCAAGGACCACTACGGCCAGAACCTGACCGATGACGACAAGGCTGTCGACAACGTGGAGCACGTGTATGGCTTCATGGAGAAATTCGACGGATGGAACGAAGGCGACTATTACCTCCCCTATCAAAGCCGAGATGTCAAGGACTATGTCTCTGCCGTGCTGACGATGACGCGCGAGGAGTTCGCAGCCCAGTATGGTGACTATGCGCTGATGGTAGAGAAATACGACATGATGCGGTCTATCATCACGGACATGGGATTCAACCTCGATGCGGAGGAGTAAACAAACGGTAAATACTGAGTAAATAGAATCAAAAAGAAAGATGAAAAACGAAAAGAGATATATCCTATTCTGGCTGGTAGCGCTGATAGCAGTCTCCACCTTGTTAGGGTCATGCGGCAGCGACGACAACAGTGTGCCTACTGTCACACCAACTGAGACCGGAACCTTCACCGACGCCGACGGCACTGTCTATCACTGGGTGCGCATCGACACACTCGAATGGATGGTGGAGAACTATCGTGGCGGCACGCCGTGGTATGAGCAGAGCTATGTGTCTAACGGCTTTGAAGAGGAGTTTGATGTCAGCGACACTAAGGCTGAGGATTCGCTCATTGCCCACAATGGCAACTATCTGACTTGGGAGGACGCCAAAGCCCTGGCTCCTAAGGGTTGGAGACTGCCGACAGATGCTGACTACCAAAACTTGGAGCGTGCCTTAGGCATGAGTGCCGCCGACACCTCGAAAGAAGGATGGCGAGACGGAGCCGCCGAGCTGATGATGCAAAGCGGCTCGGGCACGATGCTGGCTTTTCTGCTCAACGGTCAGCTGTCGTCGTGGTCGACAATCCTTGTGGATAAATACCATGTCGGCGACTACGGCTGCTACTGGACGGCAACGCGCGACACGACAAAGACCACCAATGAGTGTGCCTTCATCCGCGTGCTCTGCGCCGATCTCAACCGCGTGCAGCGTGTGTCCTGCCCCACTAAACAGCGGTGGATGAGCGTCAGATATGTGAGGTAAAAACACTAAATAATGAAAACAATGAAAGCTCTTTTATTCCCCTCCCTTCTGCTTTGCGCAGCCACTTCAGCGCTGGCGCAGTCCACAGCAACACTTCGTGGGCACATCAGTGGCTTGAACCATAATAATAAGGTGTATCTCGTAGACACCGACACACCCGACCACGCCGTGACGTTGGACAGCGCGGCGATCGCCGACGACGGCAGTTTCTCGCTCCGCCTGCCACTGAAGAGCCCCCGCATGTGCAGCCTCGCCTTCTATCAGCACCTCGACAAGCCCTTGCGCAATGGTGACACGATGCAGCGGCTTGCCCGTCTGCCCATCTTCCTCAACGGCAGCGACGACATCACGCTTGCGACCGACACAGCCACCCTCGTGGATGGGCACCGCAGCGATGGAGCCCTTTTGCTTGCTATCAACATCCAAGGTGGAGGCAAAACACTGTCGGACTACATGGCTTACCGCCGTTTCATCACCGCATCCGAGGACAGCGCACAGCAGGCCAACTACGCCGAGGCCGATGCCTACTTCAAGTTTCTTGGTGACAAGAATAAGTATCGCGACATCATTCTCCGCAAAGAGCAGACGGTCACTCGCCTCGACTCTCTGAAGACGGCATGGCTGGAACAGCACGCCACTACAGCCGTCGCAGCTTTCCTGCTCAGCCGACGCTATTACCAGAACTACACCTACCCGGAGGCACTGATGAACCGGTGGATCGCAGTCTGCACGGCGGATGGTGCAGAAGACACGGCGCGCGCATCATGGCTGAGCCGCAACGCCGACATCGTGCGCAGACAATCCCTCGACATTCCCTTCCACGACTTCGAGGCACAGAAAGCTGACGGCTCTGTAGTCGCCCTCTCTGCCCTACGGCAGCCGGGAAAGTTTACGCTTGTAGACTTCTGGGCATCGTGGTGCGGTCCCTGCCGGGCCGCCATTCCCAAGATCAAGAAGTTCTACGCTGCTCACCGCGACCGTCTGACCGTCGTCAGTGCTTCTGTCGACGAGAAGAAAGACAACTGGGCAAAGGCTGTCAAGCAGGAGGCTATGCCCTGGACACAACTGTGGCTCACGGGCAAGAACATGGAGAAAGCTGCCTACGACTACGTCATCAATTCCATTCCGCGCCTGGTGCTCATTGCGCCCGACGGCAAGGTGGTGAAGGTGACCTTTGATCCCGAAGAAATCTTCAAGGCAATTTTGGCCAAGTAAACCATGAGACAAAACAAGAAACGATTAAGAAGAAGAAATAAACAACAGATGAAATCCTTTATTAAGAACATCGCATTACTGTCATACGGGCTGTTTGCCACAGCAAGTATCCATGCCCAGCAACAAGCCGCTCTGTTTACTATCAAGTCAGACATCCACGGGCTGACCGAAGGGGCTTTGGCTTATGTATTGCCCGCACACTCACGCGACACACTCGCCGTGGGCAAGGTGTCACAAGGCGCTTTCGTATTGCAAGGCCATGTCGACGCACCGCTGTTAGCAGAACTGCACATCAACACCCGGATATATCCGCTGCCGAAAAATGAGTATATGACCGACCGCATCGTCATGCTCTACCTCGACAACGATTCCTACCAAGTGTCGGCAACACAGTTCGACAGCATTCCACTCTCCTACGAGTTGGGATCATCACCCATTCTCCTTGAAAAAAACTACCAAGTAAAAGGCGGACTGGTACAACAACAATATCAGCGATGGCATGATGCACTTTGGCCGATGCGACGAAAATCGGCTTTGGCAAGTTTAGAAGCGTGGCGATATGAATATGGCAGATCAGAATATGGCGGTCCGCAACATCCCGATCAACAAAAAGCACTGCGCCTAGAAGCTGTCGCCGACTCTCTCAAGAAAGCCTGTGAGCAACAGAGCGACAGCTATGCTTGGGCGCATCCCGACGAGCCCTACTCGCTCTACCTCTGGTCACAACACCTCGATGACAAGTTCCGATACACTGCCGCTGAACTCGACACGATGGTGGCGCACTTCAGTGGCAACAAAGATGCAAAGGGCTATGCGGCTTTTCTGAAGGACGTCGCAACCGCACGCCACTATGTCAAAGGCGTACGCTATCAGGATGTCACCCTGCTCACCACCGACGGCAAAGACGTCAGCTTGTCGAAACTTGTCAATCCCGGTGGCTACACACTGCTCGACTTCTGGGCTTCGTGGTGTGGTCCCTGCCGCGCATCCATACCAATGATGAAGAAACTGCATACGGAACGCTCCGCACTGAAAATCATCAGCGTGTCGTGTGATAAGAATCTTGCGGACTGGAAACGCGCCATGCTGGAAGAGAAGATGCCGTGGACGCAGGTGGTGCTGTCTCAGGATCCAAAACTCAAAGAGCAGGCTGTCAACGCCTATCATATCCAGTTCATCCCCTCTCTCGTACTCATTGCTCCCGACGGCACCATCGCCTATGCCGCAGGCAGCGCCCAGGAAATCATCTCACAAATAAAAGCTGAATAACAGTCTACTAACAACTTTTTTCTCTCTCTCAATCCTTCTGGTACGTGCCCGTGACGGGTGTGTACCAGTTTTTTATGCGCTTTGCTCTACCCTTCTTCCCGCCGTCAGCCATAAGCCCACGAAGGTCAGGGCACCATTGAGCATGAGCAGCTCGTAGCCGAACTGATAATCGAGATACCGGCGGGCAAGGAGGTCTGCGGCAAGACAGAGGAGCGGGGAGGCCACACAGATGTACGGTACCCAACGGTCGCGTACACCACGACGCGTGAAGAGGCCGTAGGCAAACAAGCCGAGCAGCGGACCATAGGTATAACCGACCAACATCAGCACGGCCTGCAACAGACTGGTGGAGTTGAGACGGGCAAAGACGAGGATAAACGCTATGAAGACCAAGGCGATGAGGACGTGCGTGCGCTTGCGCAACGCCTCATCGTCGGGACGGCGGAACAGGTCGACACACACACTCGTCGTCAATGCGGTCAGCGCCGAGTCGGCGGAGGAAAAGCAGGCAGCCACGATGCCGATGGAGAAGAGGACGGTCACCACCGGGCCCAGACGGCCTCCGGCCGTGAAGTCGAGCATCAGCTCATCAGTGTTTTCCGGCAAGGCCATACCCCACCTCTGAGCGAGCATGGCCAACAAGACGCCAAGTGCCAACAGCAGGAGGTTGGCCGGAAGGAAGGCGAAGCCATAGGAGCACAGATCCTTCTGTGCCTCGCGCAAGGTGCGGCAGGTGAGATTTTTCTGCATCATATCCTGGTCGAGACCCGTCATCACCACCACGATGAACACGCCGGAGAGGAACTGCTTCCAGAAGTTCTGCGTCGACCGCCAGTCGTCGAAGACGAAGATGCGCGAGCGCGCGTCGTGGGCTACGGCCGAGACAGCCTCGGAGAGCGACATGCCGAGTGCCTGCGTGGCGCTGAGGATGATCAGCACCAGCGTGGCCAGGATGCAAAGCGTCTGAAACGAATCGGTCCACACAAGTGTGCGGATGCCGCCCCGTCGGGTGTAGAGCCAGATGAGAAGAACGAGCGACGACACCGTCACGGCAAACGGCACATGGTAGGCGTCAAGGACAAAACGCTGGAGGATCATGCAGACGACATAGAACTTCACGGCCGAGCCCGTCATCTTGCCGATGAGAAAAAACGACGCGCCGGTGGTGTAGCTCCTTGCGCCCAGCCGCCCTTGCAAATAGGTGTAGATACTCGTCAGCCTGAGACGGTAGTAAACCGGCAGCAGCACGAAGGCCACGGCAAAGTAGCCCAGGATATAGCCCATGCACATCTGCAGGTAGGTCATCTGCACGCTGAGCACCATGCCGGGCACGGAGACAAACGTCACGCCCGAGATGCTGGCACCTATCATGCCAAAGGCTACCATAGGCCATGGTGAGCTATGACGCGCACTGAAGAAATCACGGTTATCGGCCTTGCGGCTGGTCAGCCATGACAATCCGAGTAAACAAAGAAAATAAAGAAGGATGGTCGCAATGATAATCATAGGTGCAAAAGACGGAAGAAAAATAAGAGTAGCCAAAAATAGAAGACATATTTAGTGTTTATTAACCTATAAGCAGCAAAAAACAAGAACCTCTGCATCCTCACGGACACAGAAGTTAGACTCTCTTCAAAGCACAAGGAGAAGGAAGTTACACTTTTCGAAAGGAAAGGAACTCTCATCCATGTGCAATGTCGTTATCGATTGTGTTATTGTCGTTTCATTGACACAGCGAATCCGCCGCCCGGTGCTTCGGTGAATTTCAGTACATCACCACGCCGTACCTTGCGGTGAGTGATGACATAAGCCTTGGGATTGGTCTTATAGTCAGCATTCTTTGCATCGGCATAGATCGTACAGTCGTAGACAGCATGCTTATCAAGGAAGTCGAGTTTCACGCTGCGCTGATGTCCGTCGGCATCGCATTTACCACCGAGATACCAGTCACCGGTCTTCTTTGCCTTACGTGCCACGGTGATGTATTTGGCAGGTTCTGCCTCAAGGTATTTAGTGTCGTCCCAGTCGAGAGGCACGTCTCTGATGAACTGGAAGGCATCATCGTACTTGGCGTAGTTCTCAGGCAGGTCAGCAGCCATGGCCAGTGGACTGTACATGACCATGTAGAGAGCAAGCTGCCCCACGAGTGTGGTATGGACATACATGTTCTTCTTGTTGGGATTCCAAGTGCCGATCTGGGTCTCAAGGATGCCGGGGGTGTAGTCCATGGGGCCACCCTGCAGGCGCGTGAAGGGAAGAATGACCGTATGATAGGGCTCATTGCCTGAGAAAGACTCATATTCCGTGCCGCGTGCACTCTCGTTGCCCACCAGATTGGGCCACGTACGGCAAAGGCCGGTAGGACGCACGGCTTCATGGGCATTGACCATGATATGGTGCTTGGCTGCCTCGGTGACGCAATAGAGATAGTGGTTGTTGACAGTCTGGCTATAGTGATGCTCGCCACGTGGGATGATGTCGCCGACATATCCACTCTTTACAGCGTCGTAGCCATATTTGTTCATCAAGTCGTATGCAGCCTCGAGATGTCTCTCGTAGTTTTGTGTAGAAGCAGAAGTCTCATGGTGCATCATCAGTTTGACGCCCTTGGAATGGGCATAGTCGTTGAGGGCCTTGATATCGAAGTCGGGATAAGGCGTGACAAAGTCAAAGACATAGTCCTTGCTGTGTCCGAACCAGTCCTCCCATCCCTCGTTCCATCCTTCGACAAGCACTTCATCGAGATGGTTCTTGGCGGCAAAGTCGATGTATTTTCTCACCTCAGCGTTGTTGGCGCCATGACGGCCGTTGGGCTTCACTTTCGTATAGTCAGTTTCACCGAGCTTCACCGAAGGCAGATCGTCAGTATAGTTCCAAGTGTTGTTACCGGCAATCATTTCCCACCACACTCCGCAGTATTTCACAGGATGGATCCAGGAAGTATCCTCGATCTTGCAAGGCTCGTTGAGGTTGAGCGTGAGCTTGCAGGCAAGCATGTCACGGGCATCATCGCTGACAAGCACCGTGCGCCATGGTGTCGTACAAGGTGTCTGCATATAGCCTTTCATACCGGTGGCATCGGGGGTAAGCCAGCTCTCAAAGACCATATTCTTATCGTCAAGGTTGAGGTGCATGGTGGGATAGTTCACGCAGGCGGCCTCGTGAATGTTGATATAAAGCCCGTCGTGTGTTTTCATCTGTAGCGAGGTTTGCACACCAGTCGGAGAGAATACTGTTTGAGAGGCATTACCGTCGACAGCGGTCTTCAAGCGTCCACGGATGCCGGAGAGTGGCGTGATCTGTGTCTCATATTCTTGTGTGTCGTAGTCGCCCGGAATCCAGTAGGCAGTGTGGTCGCCCGTCATGGCAAACTGTGTGTGCTCTTCCTTAATGATGAAATAGTTGAGATCCGTCTGCTGCGGGAATTCATAGCGCAGTCCCATACCATAGTCGTAGACGCGGAATCGGATGGTGATGTGTCTGTTGGCAGCCTTTTGGTAAAGGTTCACAGCCATCTCGTTATAGTGGTTGCGGATCGCAGAGGTCTCTCCCCATACCGGTTTCCACGTCTCATCGAATGTTGATTTCCTGCGATCTTCCTCAGTGAAACCATCCATGAGGCTGGTCTCCTGCAGCCCCTTGCTGGCATGCTTGTCCTTGGCCAGTTCCAATCCAAGATGAGAAGGACGTATCACCTCACGCTTCTTATAGGTCATCTCGTATGTAGGTACACCATCTTGCGAGAGAGAGAATTTTACCGTTACGTTGCCATCGGGCGACGTGACGGTCTGGGCCTCAAGACCGCATATTGGCAACATCATGGCGATGGTCAGCGTAAATAATGTTTTTCTATAATTCATATTTGCTTTATTCTACAAGTGTTTTGTCTTTTTGTTCGTCTTTCGTTTATTCCATCACCACCATGGTCCAGTATTTCAATGAGGGCAGGGTGAAGGTGATATAGTCACCCTGTTGTTGAAATGGCAACTCCTGGGCGACGCCGCCAAGAGCATCGGGCGAGGCCACCCATACTTTCTTCACATCTTTTGTCTTCACTGCCAAGGGAATGTTGGACAGCGCCTTGGGTTCTGGTTGTGTGCCATCCATGTCGCGCCAACTCAGAGAATTGGCTTGGGAGAAGTTGAGCAGGCTGATGATCTTCTTTCCGTTTACCTCACGGCATACCGTGGTTACCGTCTGCAATCTGGGTGGCCACGAGTTGATGGTCACCTCGCTGCTGTTGGCCACAACAGGGATGGAAAGGTCTGTTCCCCGGTCTCTCAGCAGGTTCTCGTATGCAGTAAGGAAATCGTAGTAGTGAACAATGGCCTTATCGAGTTGCCCGTCCATTTTCAGGTCGCCATTGGGGAAGTACTCTCTATGGAGCATGTGGTCACCTAATTCCAGATGGCTTGCTCCGATGGCAAACATCACGGCATCAGTGAGCAACACGCCCGGCGTGTTGAACGTTCCGGACTCCTTATTATAATTCATGTAGGCAGCGAAAACCTGAGCCATTGCCGGAGCGGCAGGATCCGTGTTGGCTTCGCTTTGATTATTACGCATGATAGAGAACAGGTCGGCAAACTGATCTTCACCTCCCCACAGCTCGCTGTAGAGGAAGTCTACGTCGCCGGTGGCAGCCATCTGTTTAGCACCGTAGTTGCTGACGGCATTCATCACCAGATGCTTGTCAGGACAGGCTTTTCTCATCTTGGCAATTAATGATGCAAAACCCTGTGTGACGTTGATCTTACTGCCATAGTAGTCATATTCCGGATCACGGTTTCCCACTTGGTCGATGTGGAAGCCGTCGAAGTCAAACGTATTATAAACGTCGCTGACCTTCCGGGCGAAATAGTTTTGCCAGGCTGTGTTGCCGGGATTGACGAGCGTGATATTGCTCTTCCATCCTGATGGCAAAGTGAGCGCGTCGACAGTGCTGTGGCTCTCATCCTTATACATGTACCATTTGGGACTGACACCATCCTGTACGGCATCATCCAAAGCACCGTAGCAGAGGTCATAGAACATGGCCTTCATGCCGTGGGCATGGGCTTGGCTGATATACGCTTTGACGACGCTGGTGTTGACCTTGCGATTGGCGATATCGGCATAGCTGTCCTCTACCTTACCGTCGCGGATCACTACGGGCTCGTGGTGCTTGTTTTGCCAGTCATAGAACTGCAGGCCGTTGATGTGGCAGCGATTAAGCAGCGCTGTCTCCTGGCTGATCACCTCAGACGTCTTCGTGTCGTCGTAGGTTCCCACGAAGCCATAGCGCGGATACCGTGCCCAGTCGGAAGACACATCAATAGCGATTGTACCGCAGATAGTCTGTTTGCCACTGGCATCAGTAGTGTACACATCAGCGAGGTAGCCCGTGTAGTCAGTGGAGGGCGGTGTCCATGTCCAACTGGTACCGGTGAGAGACTGTTCCTCTATGACGGTGGCACCTTGACGGTAACGCACCTTGGCACCGTCCGGCAGCGGGCTGCCGGACGTGAAGGAGACTTTCTCTCCGGGTGCATATCGGGCCTTGTCGGTGGACAATTGCAGGCTGAGATCGGAGATGAGCGTCGTCGCCGGCTGTGTCGGTTGGATGGTCGACGGGTCTATGGGAGAATCGTTGTCGCTGCTGCAAGCAGCGCACAGCAGAGGTATAGCTAAAAGCAAAGAGTACATTTTCATGAGTATCGTTTTATGTTGTACTGGGATATCTATAAGTATTCTATTGTTTGACGATGGAGACCGTCTCGACGAGTTGGTTAAGCGTGATGGTGTAGGTACCCGACTGCGTTATCTTCCACTTCTGGTCGATGTCGCCTACATTGATGTCGAGATACTGGTTCTTGAGTTCCTCATCGCTTTTATCAATGAAGAGCATCTTTTCGGTCTGTCCGGTAGGCTCCTTGTCGTTGCCTGCAGCACAGAGGAACCAAGCACCATTCCAGTCATTGCGCTTGTCACAAGTAAACTTCAATTCACCAGCGTTGAGCGTGCCGGTCCATGTAAAGACATAAGGGCTTTCGGTGGCCTGCAGGGCTGTGGCATTATCAATTGACCAGCCTGCGGGCGTGGCATCGCCAACCATCCAAATGGTGGTGTAGGGCGTGAACGGTTTCATCAGCATTCGCTCTTGTCCTTTGCGAATATCCACACATATCTTATATGCCTTGCCCGTCTCCTCATCTTTCAAGAACCATTTATGGTCTGGGGCATAGCCACTGACAAACTGCATGTGCGTGTCGGTGTAGGGAACATTGTCAACCGTCGCCTTGTACATATTCTCCCAGCTGCCTTTGGCTGTGCCGAACTTGAACTCTCCGCCTTTTTCAAACACCCTGCCGGTGCGGAAGAGGTATGGGTCAAGGGCATCTGTGCTCATCGTCTCAAAGCCCCAGTCGGTCATATTGCCCACCAAATAGAGATGATCGAAAGCCGGACGGTTGCCTTCGGCTTGGGTGAATGTTACATCACCCGTGAGCAGATTGGCCTCCACCTTATAATAATGGCTCTCTTCTATCTGCCATTTCTCATCAGGCTCGCTGTCTCCGGTGCGTAGTACGGCCCGGTCATCTGTGCCTTTGTTGTAAGAGGGAAGGAATTGTCCCTTTGTGGTGATGAACTTCAGAGAACCTGTCTTCAGATCACCTTGCCATTCAAATATACCATTGTCAATGCGCTCCATGGCCGTAGCATTGTCGGCGCTCCAGCCATTGGGTGTAGCATCGCCGATGAGATAGAGTGTCGTGGTGACAGGCTGATAAGGTGTGACAGAGAAAGAGAGAGAGTCGGACAGAGTACTCTCCCATCCAGGAGTCTGGGTCAAGACACGTGCTTCGATATCGCATTTCTGCCCGGGCACACCACCGAACTGGTCGAGAACGAGGTCATTGAGATTTTCCTGGTTCACGCTCCAGGAATAGGTCTGTCCTTCTTGGCAGATGGCTGTATAAGGCTCGGCGAAGTGCGTACCGGCCTTAGCCAGTTGCAGTGTATAGTAGATGCGGTTGCCTGTGCCGCCGTTGTTACCCGTTGTCCAGTTGAGAGTGAGTGCGTTGGCAGCGTGGTTGATCTCCTGTAAGGCATCGGTGCTTTGCTCGGCAGTGAGTGTCAGTGGATCCATGCCGAGGTTGTCTTTCTGGTAATCTTGGTCATTGCAAGCCGTGAAAGACAGTCCGCAGAACAGCCATACCAAAAGCGAAAATAAATATGTCTTATTCATACTACTTAGCATATTATTGATTAGAAAACAATATGTGGCTTAATAGCCGGGGTTCTGTGTGATGAGAGGATTGGCGTCTATCTCTGTTTGAGGTATAGGGAAGAGCAGCCGTTCCTTGTTGACATTGTTTTTACCAATGGATTTCAGGAACTTGATGGCATAGTTGCCATGGTCGATTCGAACCATGTCGAACCACCGATGTCCTTCGAACGCAAACTCCATACGCCGCTCATGAATGATTTTCTCCCGCATTTCATCCTAGGTCAGTCCCGTTACGGCGTCTAAGCCAGCCCGCTTACGGACGATATTGAGCGGAACCTCTGCCGCGGTGGTCTGCCCCATTTCGTTAAGAGCCTCAGCTTTCATGAGCAAGATATCAGCATAACGATAGACGACAAAGTTAGCGGGTGAGGTATTGTACTCGGGTGAGACGCTCTTGGAAACGAGGAACTTGCGGACGTTGTAACCTGTGATGGAGTAAGAGCTCTTGTAAGCATGCCCATCATAATCAGGGCAACCTTGGTAGAATACCGTCAGGTCCTTGCGCTTGTCGCCCGGCTCCCATTGGCTCATGAATTCTTTGGTAGGCTGGTTCCAGCCCCATCCGCCGGCAACGAAATCAGAGTTACGCGGTCCCATAAAGGTGGAGAGCCAGCTCGACTGCGGATTGTTGCCCCAGAAATCATAATTGGTGTCACCACTGTACTGTACCTCGAAGATGGACTCCGGTCCATTGTTGATAGTCGCATCAAAGTTATCCTCGAATTTGCACTTGCCGAGGTCATAGCCTAAAGCAGTAACAGAATCACAAAGATTGACCACATGCTGATAGTCAGCCTTGTTGTCCGGCGCAAGTGTGAGATACATGTCGGCCAGCATTGTCAGGGCAGCATCTTGTGTGGCACGGCCCAAATCCTGGCTGCTATAATCCTTCTTTGCAGGCAGCAGATCGATGGCTTTGCGGCAGTCAGAGGCGATCTGGCTATACACCTCTTCCTTGGAAGCACGGGCAATCGCTGTCGGCTGACCGGGCGTGAAAGGCTTCAGGCGAAGGGGTACACCACCATAGAGACGGACTAATACATAATAATAATGTGCACGGAGGAAGTAGGCCTCACCGAGTGAGCGTTTCTGGATATTGTCATTGGCTTTGCCTTCCAAGTCGTTGATGAGAATATTGCATTGCCCAATGCCTACCCAAGGAGAGCGCCACATATACAGGGCCATACCATTGTCACTCAACGTAGTGAAGTTAGCAGCTTGCACAGTCTCCAAACCGTCTGTACCACCGCCGGCACCTACGATGCTGTTGCCGGCCACGATGTCGAGCGTCCATATACGTTGGTTGTATATGTTTGACGATTGCAGGGTACGATAGCAACCATTTGCCATGGCTACTGCCACCGAGTCAGTAACGTCTACTTCGGGGTCAACAGTGTTCTTGGGGGTTTTGTCGAGGAAGTCATCACCACAGGAAACTAAGGCGAGTGAAGCCAGGGCGATGACACAATAATGATATATCTTATTCATAGCGGCAATCAGAAATTGAGGTTGATACCAAAGTTGAAAGTACGTGAGATGGGATAGTTGCTAAGGTCTATGCCATTGACACCCACCTCCGGGTCGAAACCTGAGTAACCAGTGATGGTGGCAACATTCTCACAGGAGAAGATGAGGCGTGCTGAAGACAGAGACAGCGCGCGAAGCCATGTGGCAGGCAGGTTATAGGAAAGGGAAATGTTTTTCAAGCGCAAGTAAGAGCCGCTTTCTACATAACGGTCAGAAACGCGGTTGTTGCCATTGGGGTCTCCGTAGACAGCCCGGGGCATAGAGGTACTGGTACCTTCTCCGTGCCAGCGTCCGAGTACATCGGTGAGCTGGTTGTAGGCAGCGGACATTCCCATGAGGTCGATGTTGTTGGCATTGAAGATCTTATTGCCAGCCACACCTTGAAGATACACGCTCAACTCCAAGCCCTTCCAGGAAACCATATTGTTGATAGAGAAGAGGTGAGCCGGATTAGGATTGCCGATGACCGTACGATCCTTTTCATTGATGACGCCGTCGTTGTTGAGGTCACGGAAGCGTATGTCGCCAGGTTCCGCACCAGTCTGCACGGCATGCTCCTCTACCTCTTTCTGGTTCTGGAAGATTCCGTCTGTAACATAACCATAGAACACGTTGATGGGATACCCTTTTGCCAACATAGTGACATACGAGTTGTTGATCTGATTGATGTAGTAGGGTACGCTGCTGTTGAGATTGTCAATCTTATTGCGGTTGTAAGTATAGGAAACACTTGTCTCCCATCCCGGATGAGCCTGACTTTCCTTGAAGTTGATGGTATGGAGGGAGACCTCGATACCCTTGTTCGTCACCTTGCCGGCATTGGTGTATGTCGTGCTGGTGTCCTCAAAGCCGGAAGTAATAGGTATGGAGGCTTTGACAAGCATATCAGAAGTTTTCTTCAGATAAGCATCGACGGTGAGTATAACACGTGAGTCGAAGAGGGCGGCATCGAAACCGATGTTGGTCTGTGTCACGGTCTCCCAGTGAATATCAGGATTGGACAATGTGGTGGAGATGAGAGCTGTCTGCTCCACGCCGTCAGTGCCGAAAGGATATACGCTGGTATTGTATGTAGCTAAATAGCCATAGTTGCCCACACTGGCCTGGCTACCCGTCTGGCCGTAGCCGACCCGTATCTTAAGGTCAGAAAGGATATGATTGGGCTTGTACCATTTTTCTTCGGTAAGACGCCAGGCCAAAGATACCGAGGGGAAGGTGCCCCAACGGTGGCTGCGTCCGAAACGGCTTGAACCGTCACGGCGTATGGTAGCTGTAACTAAATAGCGATTCATGTAGTCATAGTTGACACGCGCCATATAGGAGAAGAGGGACCATTCTGTGGTGTTGCCGCCCATTGACTCCATCTTCTGGCCATTATCCATCTCGTGCACATTCTCAAACGAGAAAATGTTTTTTTGTGCATTGAGATAGTTATAGTTGTTCCATTGAGCTGACGTACCGGCCATAACATTCAGATGATGCTTCCCCAAAAAAGTATGATCGAAGGTGAAGTAGTTGTCCCACAGATATGTAAACGACTTGTTGTTGCTCTGGTAGCGGGAAGCCTGAACAACGGGCGTGGGCTTCCAATTGTAGGCAGGAGTGAAGTTGTCATAATCCCAGAATTTTGCATCAAGTCCGAATGTGGTCTTGAACTTCAGCCATGATGTCAGTGAGGCTTCACCAGAGATGTTGCCCAACAGATTGTATCCCTTAGTTTTGTGGATATCGGTCACCGTGGGACCAACAGGGTTACGTGTAGAACCGTACCACAGGGAGTTACCCTCCGGGCCAGACCAATTGCCGCCGTCGTCTTTAACTGGCAATACAGGCAGTGCACGATAAGTGGATCCAAGGTCATAACTTCCTTGCTCTTTCAGATCGGCACTCATCGAGAGGTTGGTGCTGACCTTCAGCCAGTCGAGTACTTGTGCGTCCAGATTGTCTTGGAAAGTATAGCGTCGGTAGTTAACGCTGCGTACTGTTCCTGTTTGTTTCTGGAAACCTCCGGAAACATAGTAGTTGATCTTGTCAGAACCACCGGAGTAGCTGAGAGTATAGTTTTGGAGATATCCGGTACGGAACATCTCATCAACCCAGTTCGTACCCTCACCGAGTGATACGGGGTTAGTCCAAAGAGGGTTGGCGGCATTGCCGGAGTTGGTCATCATATCGTTGCTGAGAGATGCATATTCTGCAGCGTTGAGCAGGTGAGGCTTCTTTGTAGTGTGCTGGGCAGAGAGATTCATGTTCAGTATCAGGTGTCCGCGACCGTCTTTACCCTTCATCGTAGTAATGAGAATGACGCCGTTGGCACCGCGTGAACCGTAGATGGCCGTAGCGGAAGCATCCTTGAGAACGTCGATGCGCTCTATGTCTGCCATGTTGAGATTGTTAAGCCCTAAATCAGTAGGGACTCCATCAATGACAACGAGCGGGTCGCAGTTGTTAATAGAACCCAAACCACGGATTTTAATGGACACGTTATCACCTGGCTTACCGGTATCAATGACTTGCAGGCCTGACACCTTTCCCTGAAGGGCCTGCCCAAGGTTAGCTACGGGCTGGTCTTTTAAGTCTTTGTTGGCTAAGGAACCGACAGCTCCGGTGAGGTCGCGCTTGCGCATGGTACCATAACCAACCACCACGACTTCGCTGAGCTGCTGGTTGTCCTCCACAAGTACAATGTTAACATTGTTCTTGCCATTCAAGGGTACATCCTTTTCCTTGTAACCCATATAAGTAAATGACAGTGTACTGTTAGCGGGCACCGAAAGGGTAAACGCGCCATTGAGATCCGTTACAGTGGCATTTTTCGTACCTTTTTGTACGACACTGGCCCCAATGATTGTCTCACCACTTGCGTCCTTGACGACTCCATGTACTTGTATGTTCTGCGCTGTGATGTCGAAAGACAACATCGCGGCAAACAAGCCAAGCACGACTCTTTTGTGAATTGTCATTTTGTGCATATAGAATTAGGTTTTTATGAAAATTAATCTTTGTAAGATTTCGATTGCAAAGTTAGCCGTTATTAGCACAAGATGTAATGACAAGTAAGGGAGAAGTAGATTAATCTCAAATGTTAATATACATAATACACTAATAATGAGTGATATAGGAATATAATACAAGATAGGGCAAGTAGAATATTATAAGTATAAAAAACGTCTAATGTAGGCGTTAGATAGGTGTAAACCGTTACTTAATGACCGTTCCGATCTTCATGACATCCTCTTCAAACGATTCCTTATTGATGGCCCAGTTTTTCACACGTGAACGATAGTTGTAGATGGTTTGTGGAGAATAGAAAAGCACGGAGGCGATCTCGCTACTCTCTTTTACACCGAGCCTGATGAGTGCGTAAATACGCTGCTCGGAAGTAAGAGAGTGATTGTCGGAAGCCACGATACTGTGTGCAGGCTCAAGCAATGCGTTGAGCTCAGTAGTGAAAGTTGGATAGAGATCAAGGAACGCCTTGTCGAACCGGTTTCGGAACACCTCTGCCTCCTCTTCTGACAGCCTTGACGAAGAGACGGCGCTAAGCAATTCATTGACTTGATTGGCCTTGATCTTGCGTCGCACAAAGGTCTGATAATGGGCGAGTCGGTCAATAAACTTAGCGCAAAGGTCTATATATAATTTTGCCAGTCGCTCCCGTTTGCGGTTGGTATCAACAAGCATCGTGTTTGCTTTGGCAAGTCTGGAGTTGAGTTCAGTAAGTTTGAAATTGAGTTCCGTAAGTTTAGAGTTGCTTTGCGAAAGCTGATGACGACGGTTGGTGAGCAACTTGTTCTGCCGGAAGATGTAAAGGATAGCCATCAGAGAGCCAAAGACCAAAAGCGAGATGATGACAATAGCCCATTTCAATGTATTGTTACGGTTCATCATCTGCTGTTCATAGGATGCCACAATGGTCGGCATTTTCTGTGATATTTCCAAGATACGCAGTCGTGCGTTGAAGAATTTGGCATCCTCCATGGCAATGTTGATATATCTGTCTGCCCTTTCAATGTTGTCATTGTCTTCCCGAAAGAGATATGTGGCCAAATCTTGAAGCGCCAAGTTTTCACGCGTACAGCAGATGGCATCGCTGATGGCAGCCTCTATAAGGTATTGCTCATATCTTTCTTGATCACCATGGGCACTGTAGTTATTGGCGATAGCAAAAGATGCCATCGCATAGTACCTGGAGTGTTTGGAGAGCCTCCGGATGGTACGGAAATAGTAATAGAGGGCTTTTTTATCGTTGCGCTCTACGTAGATATAGTATTCACCATGATAATAATCCCAAAAGGGCATCGAAGGCTCCAGAAAAGGCATAGCTTGCTTGAGAAATTCTCTTGCCCGTGCAGCGTAGATAGGCGAGAATCGGTCGTCGCTGCAATAATTTGCCCAATTGGAGTAAAGAATGAAGTAAGTAAGATAATATTGTAGTTTGAGATCTTTCCCCGAACCTTCTATGTTGATATTGTCAAGCACCTCGATCGCTTCACTATAAAGGCCGCCAATGGCATAGAGTTGTGCCTGCCTGAGAAGATTGAGTTTAATATAATGATCCTTATGGAGTTTTTGAGATAGAGAGAGGGCTATGTCGACATAATAGCGTGCAGAGTCGAATTTGAATACATAATATTCGTCAAAGAGCTGGTCATAGAGACGGAGTTGTTGTTCACTGTCTGGTTGCGCTTTGAGCTGAGCTTTGAAGTAGTTGATATGCTGGAGCTTGTGTTGAGTATAGACGGGACGCTGGTCGAGGACTTCATCAAGCCGTTGCAGGTTGCGCTGGTTCGCAGCCTGAATAGTCACCGAACCGAGTGCCGGCAGCACAAAAGCCACCAGCACTCGCATCAGAGTATAACGGAATGAGCACATCTCTTCAACTGTTAAGTCTGAAGGGAGGCATGACTGCAGCCGTGTAGTACATGCTACCGTTGAAAGCAGGTCGTGAACCCAAGGCTGTCTTTCCCTTTGAAGCCTTTCCTTTGGCTGGTGCAGGCAGTTTCGGGAAGGCGGCATTATGCTTAAACAACATCAGGGCACGCGTAATGACGGGATCGTCTTGGTTGAGATACTCGTAAAGTGCCTGCTCGTCAAGCATGTTGTAGATGATGCGACCGTTGATGAACTGCTCCAAGAGCGAATGGCTCTTCTTGATAAGCAGGTTGCGGCGCTGCAAGCCGTGCTTGTCGGCATAGTCAGCGAACTGGTCGACGGTATTTTGCTCATTGAGATATTTCGAGAGGTCGAGCATCTGCTTAAACATCTTCATCTTTTGCCGGTTATCGTCGGTGTAAGTGAAGGCGAACTGCAGGATGAGTCCGCTCATGATCGCCTGCTTATAATAAGAGGTGACAAACGTGGTGTCTTCCGGTACAAAGATGTCCGGTGTGATGCCGCCACCACCGTAGACCACACGTCCGATACCCGTATGATAAGCCGGACCCGTGTGCTTGATGCTGTCCTGCGAGAAGAACTCGCCGTGCTGGTAGCGCTCTATGATGTCCTGAGCATAGGCTTCCTCGTCGCCGTCGACATAAGGCTTTTGGATACAACGGCCCGATGGCGTGTAGTAGCGAGCGATGGTCAGTCGGATCATCGAACCGTCGGGGAACGGGATCTGCTGCTGCACGAGACCCTTGCCGAAGGAGCGGCGGCCGATGATCGTGGCACGGTCGTTGTCCTGCATGGCGCCGGCGAAGATCTCTGCGGCTGATGCTGTGCCTTCGTTGATAAGCACCACGAGCGGGATGCTCTTGTAAGCGCCGTGTCCGTCGGAACTGTAGTCCTGCCGTGGCGACTTGCGTCCCTCGGTGTAGACGATGAGCTTCTTGGCGGACAGGAATTCGTTGGCAACCTGTACAGCGCTCTGGAGATAGCCACCGGGATTGTCACGCAAGTCGATGATGAGGTTCTGGAAGCCCTGCTGTTGCAGGTTGGCCAAGGCGATGAGCAACTCAGGATAGGTCTTCTCACCAAAGTTCTTGATCTTGATATAGCCCGTATTGTCATCGAGCATATAGGCTGCCGTGATCGTCTTCGTCGGTATCTCAGCGCGCGTGATGTCAAAGAAGAGCACCTTCGGGTGGCCGAAACGCAGCACGCCGACACGTACCTTGGAGCCCTGCGGACCCTTGAGACGGTGCATGGCCTCCTCTTGCGTGACCTGCTTGCCAACGAATTTCCTACCGTCAACCATCACGATTTTGTCACCAGCGATGATACCGGCCTTCTCGGCGGGGCCGTTTTTGATGACGTTCTCGACGTGGATGGTATCCTGACGGATGGTGAACTCGATGCCCACGCCGGAGAACGAGCCCTTGAGATCATCCTCAGACTGCTGCACGTCCTTGGCACTGATATACACCGAGTGCGGGTCAAGCTCACCGAGGATAAGCGGCATAGCCTTCTCCACGAGCGAGTCAATGTTCACGTCGTCGACGTATTGGTCATCAATGATACGCAATAGGTTGCTGAGCTTGTTGCTGCCATTGTTGACCACCGTCAGTCTGCTGCCCGAGAAATGGTTGGCATAGAAGGTGCCAATGAGAATACCGAGAATCATGCTCACCGCCATGAGCAGTGGCATAAACCGGTTCTTCTTGTCGTATTTCACATTCATATCTTATTGCTTTTTCATTGTCCTTGCCGACATCGGCTTGCTTTATTGATGCAAGCCACTGCCGTGTCACTCCTCTTTGGGCTGCTGCTTCTCAAGTTCATTCATATCAAGGAAGTCCACCTCCACACCGGCGCGCTGCAACAGCCGAATGCCGTCGTCGAGTCGGTATTTCTCGCCATAGACCACGCGGCAGATGCCCGCCTGGATGATCAGCTTGGCACATTCGATGCAGGGCGAGGCTGTGACATAGAGCGTAGAGCCGTCGCTGTTGTTGCCGGAGCGGGCGAGCTTGGTGATCGCGTTGGCCTCGGCATGCAGAACATAAGGCTTGGTGATGCTGTTCTCATCTTCACAGATATTCTCGAAACCACTGGGGGTGCCGTTATACCCATCGCTGATGATCATCTTGTCCTTGACGACGAGAGCTCCCACCTTGCGGCGTATGCAGTAAGAGTTCTCGGCCCAGATATGCGCCATGCGCAGATAGCGGCCGTCGAGCAAGTGTTGCTTTTGTGCTTTACGTGCTTTTCCTTCCTCTTCTTTCATAACGATGCTTACGTAAGAATACTTATATATAAATAAAATGTGTAGATCATGCTTTGCGAATGCCGTCGCGCACGAGCAGTGCGTCGATCGTCGGTTCCTGGCCCCGGAAGCGCTTGTAGAGCGTCATCGGGTTTTCCGTACCACCCTTCGAGAGGATGCAGTCACGGAAGCGCTGGGCGGTAGCCTGATCGAAGATGCCGTTGCGCTTGAACACGCTGAAAGCGTCGGTGTCGAGCACCTCGGCCCATTTATAGCTATAGTATCCGGCGGCATATCCTCCGGCCATGATGTGCGAGAACTGTGTTGTCATGCACGTGTTGGGAAGCTGCGGCAAGAGGATAGCGTCCTTCCACGCCTCTTTCTCAAAGGGCTGGACGTCGGAAGTGAACGGCTCGCGCTGGGTGTAGTAAGCCATGTCAAGCAGTCCGAAGCTCACCTGACGCAGACAGCCGTAGGCCACATTGAAATTGCGTGAGCGCACGATACGGTCGACCAGTTCGTCGGGAATCGGTTCGCCCGTCTGGTAATGAAAGGCAAAGGTGCGCAGGTATTCCTTCTCTACCGCATAGTTCTCCATGAACTGCGACGGCATCTCCACAAAGTCCCACCATACATTCGTGCCGGAAAGGCTGGCGAAACGGGTGTTGGCAAACATGCCGTGAAGAGAGTGACCAAACTCATGCAGGAAGGTCTCCACCTCGTCGAGCGTGAGCAGTGCCGGCTTCTCTGGCGTGGGCTTCGTGAAGTTCATCACCACACTCACGTGCGGACGGATGTTCTCACCCCTGTGGTTGATATGCTGTCCCTGGAACTCGGTCATCCACGCACCATCGTGTTTGCCCTTACGAGGATAGAAGTCGGCGTAGAAGACAGCGAGATAGCTGCCGTCTTTGTCAAAGACCTCATAGGCTTTGACGTCGGGATGATAGACGGGGATGTCCTTGTCTTCCTTGAACGTGATGCCATAGAGGCGACGGGCCAGACCAAAGACACCATCGATGACCTTGTCGAGTTGAAAGTAAGGCCGCAGCATCTCCGCGTCGAGATTGTAATTTTCCATCTTCAGCTTATGAGCATAGTAGGAGAAATCCCAAGGCTCAAGTTGGAAATCTTCGCCTTCAAGTTTGCGGGCTTCCTCGCGAATGGCCTCCACCTCCTTCTCTGCAGTAGGCTTGTAGGCATCAATGAGATCGTAGAGAAGCTTGTAGACATGCTTCACGCTGCCTGCCATGCGGTTTTTCATCACATAGTCGGCAAAGGTGTCGTTGCCCAAGAGCTGTGCCTCCTCACGCCGGTTGTTGACGAGTGCGCGGCAGATGTCGCGGTTGTCGTTCCCATCGCCATGAGTGCAGAGCGTGTTGCGGGCCATATACATCTGCCGCCTCAGCTCACGGTTGTCGGCGTGCGACATAAATGGTGAGTAGCTGGGATAGTCGAGCGTGAACAGCCAGCCTTCCTTGCCCTGCTCCTTGGCAGCGTTGGCGGCAGCCTCCACGGCCGTGTCGGGAAGTCCGGCAAGGTCACTCTTGTCGGTGATGAGCAGTGTGAATGCCTTAGTATCCTTCAACAGATTCTGTGAGAACTGCAAGGCGAGGAGCGATCCTTTCTCATTGAGCTCGCGCAGACGCTGCTTGCCTGCCTCATCGAGGAGGGCACCATTGCGCACAAAGCCGTCGTAGGTTCTGTCGAGCATCATCTGCTCTTCCGGGGTAAGCTCACGGTGACGTTCATAGACCGCCTTGACGCGGGCGAAAGCCTTCGGATTGAGCAGGAAGTCGTTCTCGTGCTTGGTAAGGATCGGGGCAAGTTTCTGCGCCAACGCCTCCATGCGATCGTCGGTCTCAGCGCTCATCAGGCAGAAGAACACCGTAGACACGCGGTCGAGGAGATCGTAATAGTGCGGTCCTTTGCTGTCGTTGTGGTAAGCGATCGTATTGTCAAAGGTCGGCTCCTCAGGATTGTTGAGCATGATCTCAATATCCTCGTCGTCGCGCCGAATACCCTCCATGAAGGCAGGCTCAAAATCCTCAAAGCATATTTTGTCGAAGGGTACCGTGTCATGGGGCGTATTGTAGGGCTCCATGAAAGGGTTCTTTCTTTCTGTTGTTTCGTTCATCACTTTCTCTATAAATCTACTCTAAACAGAGGAGTCATTCCTCACCTAATTATTATGCAAAGATACGAAAAGTATTGCATGACGATATATAATACGGAGTGGAATTATAATTATTTATAAAAGTGAGAAAGATAATCGCGTTGCATTTGCTTTATTCTTGCTTTTTTCGTATAAAACCACTATATTTGCGAAAAACCTATGAAAGGACTACGCACAGGCTTAGTACTGTTAATGATTGTCTGTATGACTATGAAAACGACAAAGTGTTTTTCCGGCAATGTGCGCCCAGCCGCTGTTGCCGGACAGTTCTATCCAGCTGACAGGCAGGAGTTGGAGACTGATGTGAAGCAATATCTCGCTGCCGCGACAAAGGCGGGACTTCATACTCCCGTCAGGGCTGTCATCGTGCCGCACGCCGGTTATGTCTTCTCCGGACAGACGGCGGCTGAGGTTTTCGCCCAACTCAATCCGAAGGTTCACTACGACCATATCTTCCTTCTGGGACCGTCGCATCATATCGGTCTGGATGGTGCTTCCGTGGCTACCGCTTGGGAGGGGTATCAGACGCCGTTGGGTACGGTGAAGGTCGACACAGCACTCTGCCAACGGCTTGTCGATGAGAACAAGGTGCTGACCTTTGAGCCACGTGCCCACAACAGGGAGCATTGCTTGGAAGTGCAGCTGCCTTTCCTGCAAGTGCAGTTGGGCGAAGTCCCGCCGATCGTTCCGGTCATCATCGGTACGGAAGACTATTATACGCTTCAGGACATCGCACGCGCACTCGCTCCTTACTTCAATCCGCACAACCTCTTCGTCATCAGCAGCGACTTCTCGCACTATCCTTGCTACGACGATGCAGAGCGGGTGGACAAGCGTACGGGCGACGCCGTGGCATCGGGTAGCCTTCGTGCTTTTCTGCGTGCGCTGTCTGACAATGCCGATGAACATGTTCGCAACCTCGTCACGAGTGCCTGTGGGCAGGCTGCCATCGCCGTTCTGCTGATAATGGCGGAAAAGGAGAAGGGACTGAAGATGCACCATCTCGCCTACTGCAACTCGGGCGACTCGCCCTACAGCGGTCACAACCAAGTCGTGGGCTACCACGCCTTCGTGATGACGGAGACAGATTCAAACAAAGAAAAGGCAGAACAGAAAGAGGCGGCAACCAAAGGGCAGCAGCAGGCAACGACAAAAAGTGACGCGGCCGAGGACAAGATGCCGGATGAGGCCTTTGTGCTGAGCGACAGCACCCGACAGCAGTTGCTCGACATCGCGTGGAAGAGCATCCGCCATCAACAGGTTGCATCGCCCTTCAACCCAGAGCTGTTGCGCAACGGCGGTGCCTTCGTGACGCTGACCGAGAACGGCCGTCTGCGCGGTTGCATCGGACACTTCGGTGAGGATGTGCCGTTGTGGCAGGTGGTGGTGGCTATGGCGCACGATGCCGCCTACTGTGATCCTCGCTTCCAACCCGTCACGCCCGATGAGTGGGATCATCTGTCTATTGAGATCAGCGTGCTCTCGCCGCTGAAGCGCATCCACAACATCAGTGAGTTCCACTATGGCCAGGAGGGTATCTACATCAAGAAAGGATGGCACTCGGGCACGTTCCTGCCCCAAGTAGCCGAGGAAGTGAACTGGACCAAAGAGGAGTTTCTCGGACATTGCGCGCAGGACAAGGCCGGCCTGCCGTGGGACGGTTGGAAGGATGCAGAGCTGTATACGTATAAGGTGGAAATAGTGAGGCCTCAATGAAGCAAGCATCATATTATCATCTTGAAAAGATTACAGCATTGGGACAAGAAGCAGACGTTGAGCTTGCCGCCCGTTGCGATCTCTGTCCCCATGCCTGTCTGATCTGTGAAGGACATGCCGGGCGATGCCGCTCACGCGTGTTCCATGACGGCAAGCTGTGGGCGATGAGCTATGCTGAGCCCTGCGCTCTCGCCGTGGATCCGGTGGAGAAGAAGCCACTCAACCACTTCCATCCGGGCACACAATGTCTGTCGGTAGCCTGCACGGGCTGCAACCTGCGCTGCCTGAACTGTCAGAACAGCGACATCTCGCAAGTAAGACCGGAGGACGTCGAGCACGCAACGTGGCAACCGGAAGACCTCGTGGGCGTATGCCTGCAACAGCATCTGCCGTCCATCGCCTACACCTACACCGAACCGCTGACGTGGATCGAGTATATGCTCGATACGGCACGGTCGGCTCATAGGCATGGCATCTACAACATCCTCGTGTCTGCGGGATATGTCAACGAACAGCCGCTACGCGACCTGTTGCCCTATCTCGATGCGGCGAACATCGACTTGAAGAGTATCAGCGATGATGTCTATCACCGCCTCAACGGTGCCTCGCTGGATCCAGTCCAGCGCACGCTGCGTATCATCCATGAGGCGGGCATAGAACTGGAAGTTACAAATTTGCTCGTAGACGGATGGAATACGAGTGAGGAGATGGTACGCAGTCTCTGTCGTTGGCTTGTCGGCAACGGCATGTCTGATGTTCCCTTGCATCTGAGCCGCTGTTTCCCCTCCTATCGCATGCCCGACCTGAAGCCCACGCCGATCCCAGACATGCTACGTGCCCGAGAAATTGCAAAAGAAGAAGGCATACGGTGGATGCATCTCGGAAATGTGTGATGGGGCCTCTATGTGAATGATAGGCTTTCTATCAAAAACTCATTATCTTCAATAAATCTTCATTTCGCATTATAATTTCATCATCATTCTAATATTGCGTCAAATTTCCCATTAATTTTCACATTATTACCTTGTAGAGTATAGACACCACGGCATCTCAACCCATCATTATATATCTCCGTAATATAAAATTCACCACCATAACTTCGGAAGTGCTCTCCCTGCTTCCTTGCAATAGCAGTTCCTTCTATGTTGCACTTTTTGAGTTCAGCTAATATTTGCCTACTTGATACAGTAAGGTAATCATCAGCATCCACCAAATTAGCTATGTCTGCATTAGGATATAATTTATAATTCACATTAGTATTTCCTTTTGCGTGACAACGTTGCATATAAAAGCAGATTTCATAAGAAGTTCTTTGTGGTTGACCGTTATTGCTTCCAGAAGTCAATTTTACTTGATAAGTGACGAGACTGTCAGACGAGCGAAGGCCTGTTACAGCCGAAGGTGAAAATACATATTTAGAACCTATTTGATAGTAATTACTGTCATTGATTGTTGCAGACCCAAGTTCTGTATCGGAATATCCCTCAAAAGTAAAGACATGATCACAGCCTTCAAATAGAAATATACAAGGCAGTAATAAAATATATAGCATGTATTTCATATCATTTCTATTTATTTGTTGTATATATAATGGTAGATGACAAAGTACCAAAGAGATACCTGCTCTTCATAAGAATAATCCAGACTGTAGAACTTTTATATCTCCTTGGTGAGCCATAATAGCGGCCCACGTTTTATTTGTCTTCTTGACTTCTTCTTGCTTATTATTATTATTCGTCTCCATAGCTACTTATTTTTTGCAAATATACAATAAGTTCTTGAATATTCCAAGGAAAATGAAGATTTTATCTCACCCGTACGTACCAAACTCGCGATAACTCCAAATAGCAACAACTATAGCGATTTGGCGTGAGTTAGTTGTTATTGTTGGTTAGAAAATATTCTTTCAAGATAGAAAAACATAAAAAATGAAAGAAATGTGGGACAAAAAGTACAACGTCTCACTTTTTTTCGTATATTCGCAGAATAGAAAACATTGTATAATAACCAAAACCAAAGAACTATGAACACAAGAAACAAACAACTTACAGCAAAGGAACGCCTGTACACAAGCAAGCACCACGGACGCCATATCGATGAGGACTTTGAGCACGACTGCCTCGATGGAGACAGTGGCGAGATAGACAGCTATGACACCTTCGATGACAGCAATGCCAAAAAAAACGATTAAGCCTCACCCCCTGCCCCTCTCCAAGGGGAGAGGGGGGAGTAATTACCGCCAAGGGTGATGATTCACTCGCAAAGACGCTAAGGTCGCAAAGATTCCGCAAAGAAAGGAGATGGGAAGATCTCGCAGCAACGCAAAGGAAGCAAAGGAAGGAGCGAGACGTATGGGAGTGCGTCAGCCCTTTGCGATCTTTGTGGCTTTGCGAGAAAAAGAAGCCCTTCCCTAACCCTCCCCAAGGGGAGGGAATTGCGATACCCAAACATTGCTGTAACATACGAATATTAGACTTAGAGTTTAACTCTCCACTACGCGGAATAAAGAATATAACCGAACATCAAGAAAACAAATTCTCGATATTCGATAATCAAACAGTCTCACCCCTTGGAAGTGATCACTCCCCTCTCCCTTTGGAGAGGGGGACGGGGGTGAGGCTGCAGGCTTGGGGGTGAGGCTTTACCCGCGCAGCCGACTTAGCGTATTCGCCATGACGGGAACGGTCAACAAGAAGGAGCAGACATCGCTGACGGCCTGGCACATCTCCACGCCCATCAGTCCGAAGAAATGCGGAAGGATGAGGATGAGCGGGATGAAGAAAAGGCCACTGCGTGCCGAGGCCAGCAGGTTCGCGGCCACCGGCATACGACACGTCTGCGTGAGCATGTTACTCGTCATGATCATACTGTTGAGTGGCAACGAGCAGAGCTGCCAGTGCAGGGCGACGATACCCACGGCAATCACCTCTGCGTCGTTGCGGAAGATGCCGATGAGATGATCGCTGAGGAGCCAGCCGACAACCGTGCAAACGATGAGGAAGGTCGTGCCCACAGCGATCGTGAACCAATAGGCACGCTTCAGACGCGGAATGAGACAGGCGCCGAAGCAGAAGCCACAAAGTGGTTGGAAGCCTTGTCCCAAGCCGATGACGACAGCCATGACCATCATCGTGATACGGTTGACAATGCTCATGGCGGCAATGGCTGCGTCGCCATAGTTGCCTGCGGCATGGTTAAGCATCGTCGTGGCCAGACAGAGCAGTCCTTGACGACACAGCGACGGGCTGCCTCCAAAGAAGATCTCCTTAAAGGCGGACCACGAGGGAGAGAAGAGCCGGAAGCGGATGGCGATGTTCTCTCCACGGCGCGTCATGAAGAAAAGAATAAGGAAGCTCACCACCTGACCGGTCACCGTGGCGAGAGCCGCACCGGCTACGCCCCAATGACACACAAAGATGAAGAGCGGGTCGAGCCCTACGTTGAGGATGGCACCCGTGACGATGCCAACCATGGCAAAGGAGGCGTTGCCCTGCAGACGCAACTGATTGTTGAGTGTCAGCGAGCCGGTCAAAAAAGGCGCACCGAAAAGCACGATGCCGAGATACTGCCGTGTGTGAGGCAGGATCGTCGGTGTGGCACCCAACAGCAATGACAAAGGGTTGAGAAAGATCCAACCCAGCACAGCGATCAGCGTACCTGCCAAAAGTGAGAAACAGAAGCCTGTCGCTGCCATACGGGCGGCGTTGTCGTGGCGGCGTGCGCCCAACTCGCGCGAGATATAGTTGCCGGAACCGTGACCAAAGAAGAAGCCGATGGCCTGCACAAAGAACATCATTGAGAACACTACACCCACGGCAGCCGTAGACTGTGTGTCGAGCTTACCCACGAAAAACGTGTCCGCCATATTGTATAGGGCGGTGACAAGCATACTGATGATCGTCGGGATGGCCATCGTCGGTATGACACGACGAATCGGTGCGGTGGTGAGATAGGTGTAGTTGTCTGTTCCTGCGTGCATAACGTTATTTCAGTTGCAGCTCCACGGGGCAGTGGTCACTGCCGAAGACCTCGTTGTGGATTTCGGCCGCCGTGATGCGCGGCTGCAAGCTGTCGGACGTGAGGAAGTAGTCGATGCGCCACCCTGCGTTTTTCTCTCTCGCACGGAAGCGGTAGCTCCACCACGAATATTTCACCTCGTCGGGGTGCAGCAGGCGGAAGGTGTCAGTGAAACCGCTGTTGAGCAGCACCGTCATCTTCTCGCGCTCCTCGTCGGTGAAGCCCGCGTTGTGGCGGTTGGTCTTTGGATTCTTGATGTCGATCTCCTCGTGTGCCACGTTCATATCACCGCAGACGATGACCGGCTTCCTATCGTTGAGCGCCAAGAGGAAGTTGCGGAAATCGTCTTCCCACTTCATGCGATAGTCGAGACGGCGCAGCCCGTCCTGCGAGTTTGGTGTGTAGACACAGACGAGATAGAAGTCTGCGTATTCGAGCGTAATGACGCGACCCTCATGGTCGTGATCGTCGATGCCCATGCCATAGGCCACACTCAGCGGTTCCTGCCGCGCGAAGATAGCCGTACCGCTGTAGCCTTTCTTGTCGGCATAGTTCCAATAAGACGTATATCCGGGGAATTGCAGGTCGAGCTGTCCGGCCTGCATCTTGGTTTCTTGCAGACAGAAAAAGTCAGCATCCAAGTCTTTGAAGTAAGCCTCAAAACCTTTGCTGATGACTTTATCGTCGTCGGTCTTCGGCTTCATGCAAGCGCGAAGGCCGTTGACATTCCAGGAGATGAATTTCATGCGTTTGTGATTAAAGGGTGCTATATTTAATATGGTGTAGCCATCGGAATGATGCACCTGCTATATATATAATAAGGTGTAGGCAACTGTTATTTCACTTTCAGCAGGCTGAGGAACTCCATTCTCGTCTTTGCCGACTCGAAGACGCCACTGTAGGCACTTGTCGTCGTCATGGAGTTCTGCTTCTCCACGCCGCGCATCTGCATACAGAGGTGGCGGGCCTCCAACACGACCATCACGCCTTGCGGCTTGAGCGTCTCACGGATGCACTGCTCGATCTGCTCTGTCAACCGTTCCTGCACTTGCAGTCGGTGGGAGAAGATGTCGACGACACGGGCGATCTTGCTCAGTCCGGTGATGTAGCCATTGGGGATATACGCCACGTGCGCCTTACCGAAGAACGGCAGCATGTGGTGCTCGCACATCGAGAAGAAGTCGATGTCCTTGACGATGACCATCTGATTGTATTTCTCCTCAAAGAGTGCGTCGGTGAGCACCTTCTTCGGATCCTGTGTGTAGCCGCGGGTGAGTGTCTGCATCGCCTTTGCCACGCGCATCGGCGTCTTGACGAGTCCCTCGCGTTCCGTGTCTTCTCCCAGCAAAGTCAGTATGTCTTTATAGTGATTGGCCAGATCGTCGAGTCCCGGCCGAAATTTTGTTTCTGGATTCATTTATGCAGTGTAAAATGTTGAATGAATTACAATGTTGAGCGTTGAATGATGAATGTTGAATGAAGAGCGTTGAGTGATGAATGACAGCCACCCTTATGGTGCACTAATTTATTCATTATACACTATACATTCATACATTTATTTAGTTCACCGTGATCTTTCCCTTGACGATGGTAGCGGCCTTATAGCCCATCTTTCTGACAGCGTGCAGCATCTTCTCAGCCTCACCGAGCGAGCGGTAGTTGCCCACGCGGCAGATCCATCGGGGAGAATAGAAGTGAACATATATCGGTTGGTCAGGGAAACGCATCTTGATGTCGTTGCCTGCCTGTTGAGCTTTCATCTTATCGGCGCGAGTGTTGCCGCCAGCGAAGGCCTGCACACGATAGCCGGTGACCTTGCGGCTGCCACGCATCACCTTCTTGCGCATGTCGACCGTCGGGATCGACATCTCGTCATCGTCCTGATGACGTACCTGACTCTTGCGCTCACTCTCTAATTTCCTTTTATAGGCCTCGGCTTCGCGTACCCATTGTGCTCTTTTCTCAGCCTCAGCACTCTCAGCCCTGGCCTTCGCCTCCTCGGCAGCCTCCTGGCGTGCCAAAGCCTCAGCCTCTTGCTTCGCCTTGGCGTCAGCTTCCTGTCGCCGCATCTCGGCGAGTTGTTCTTCTTTCTTTGCTGCCTCTGCTGCAGCCTCAGCCTTTTTCTGTTCAGCTACTGCGGCGGCACGGCGGGCAGCCTCAGTGTTTCTGTTGGTTTGGGTGGAAGACTTCTTGTCCAGCGTCATGGCAGCCTTGCGCTCTGCCTCCTTGGCTTTGTCGAAAGTGCTCTGCTGTTGCGCTACTACCGTCTTACTTCCCACGGTCTTTGCCTGAGCACTTGTCTTCGCGCTCGGCGTATTGTTGTTTTGTGTGGTCGTGTTCTTTTCCGGGGACGAAAGTGCGCTGCCGTTGACGAGATCCGTGATCGCCTTGCTCTGCGTCACCGTGATCTTACCCTCGCCTTGCTTCTGTTGTTGCAGATGTCCAAGGAAGGTCTGTGCGTGCATCGGGACGATGCCCAATGTCAGCATACCGATAATCCCCAAGATCAGTCTCTTCATAATCGTCGTGATAAAAGTCAGGAATTAGAGAAGCGGCGCGATGCCACCACAGAGCAGTGGAGCGTATCCCGCCCCGACTCTCTAATTCCTGACAGATGATGGATAATTACTTCCAAGCGTCGATGATAGCCTTGAAGTCAGCAGCCTTCAGAGAAGCGCCGCCGATCAGACCGCCGTCGATGTCAGGCTTAGCGAAGAGCTCCTTAGCGTTGCTGGGCTTGCAGCTACCGCCGTAGAGGATAGTAGTGTCCTCAGCAGCCTCTTTGCCGTACTTCTCAGCAACGATGCTACGGATGTAAGCGAGCATCTCCTCAGCCTGGTCGCTGGTAGCCGTCTTACCTGTGCCAATAGCCCAGATCGGCTCATAAGCCAGTACGATGTTCTTCCACTCCTCAGCAGAGAGATTGAAGACGCTGCCGTCGAGCTCAGCCTTGACGACCTCGTTCTGCTTGTTAGCCTCGCGCTCCTCGAGAGTCTCGCCGCAGCAGAAGATCACCTTCAGTCCGTTGGCCAAAGCCAGCTGGACCTTCTCTTTCAGGATCTCAGCAGTCTCGTGATAGTACTGACGGCGCTCGCTGTGACCCAGGATGACATACTGTGCACCGGTAGACTTCACCATAGCGGCAGAGACCTCACCCGTGTAAGCGCCCTTCTCCTTGTCAGCGCAGTTCTCAGCACCGAGAGCTACGACATTCTGATCCAGGACCTCAGCGACCTTAGCCAAGTGGATGAACGGAGTGCAGACGATGACACCACAGTTTGGTTTGTCAGCAGCACAAGCCTCGTTGATCTCTTTTGCCAGGGCGATGCCCTCCTGCAGGTTCTCGTTCATTTTCCAGTTGCCTGCAACGATTTTCTTTCTCATTTTACTTTTCCTTTCTATTAATGATAAGTTAAACAGTTGTTGTTGTATCTGATTTTCTTTTTTCTTCTGCCAAGCTCTGAGCCATTTCGTCCAAGCCCACAGTCTGTCGGCGAGCGTGAGGAGGAACAGCGGCAAGATAAACCAGAGGGCCACCTTTGCCATCGTACCTGCGGCGGTATGGCCGTCGGGCTGTCCGATCGGCAGCTTGCTGATGTCACCATGGAGGTCGGCCGCGTCGGGCAGATCATTGTGGCTCCACTTGCGCAGAATGGTGCCGTCCTTGATGAGCATCAGTCCGGGATTGCTGCGTATCATCGTCTTGAGTGTGGTGCCGTCGGTAACCATGAAGGGATATTCCGTGCCCGTGATGTCCTCCCAGTGTTTGATGTCCTTATTGCTCGAAGCCGTCAGACAGTAGAACGGGATATGCTTGTCAATGCAATACTCATAGAGTTGGTCGATGGCACCAAAGTTGCCGTCGTCGGCAGTGCTCAGGTCCGGGGCGACGAGCAGGAAGGTATATCCGCGGCGGTCGAGGACGCTGTCGGTAAGGTCGTCACCCGAGCGCGTCTGTATGGAAAAGTCGTGGATCGGCGGCACATAGCCCTCGGCGGTCTGCACAGTCTTGGAGTCGATAAACTTCCACGTCGAGTCGGGATAGTTGTCGAGGGTGAACTCTTTCTTCACGCCGTTCTTTTCCAAGATAAAGGTCGTCTCGAATTTGGGCTGCGGCGCACCGGGCGGAATCTCCATGCCTTTCTTGATGTTCACGCCTACATGATAGGGACGGAAGTCAAAGACCGGCAGTTTATAGAGACAGTAGGTGCTCGTGACGATGATGAAGACGACGGTGTAGTTGACGGCAATCCACTGGTTGGTCTTCGAGATGAAGCGGTACATGCTGAGCGGCTTCCGCCACAACAGCACGGCGCAAGCCGTAAGCGCGATGTTCTTCAGCAGCGATTCGGTGTTGGTGAGGTGGATGGCATCGCCGAAACAGCCGCAGTCCTTGACGGGATTGGCAATGACGAGCCACAGCGTGATCAGCGTCATCACCGACATGAAGACGAGGATAACCCTTGACGCCAGGCGCCGGTGGATGGCAAAGATCATGAAGATGCCCAGACAAAACTCCAGGCCGGCGAGCAACACTGCCGCCGAAATGAGCAGATAGTCGGGCAGAGCGCCTGCCAAGCCGACAGCCTCAAGATAGTCCTGCATCTTGTAGAGCGTACCCAGCGGGTCGATGGCTTTGACATAGCCGGAAAAGATGAAGGTCAGTCCAACTACAAAGCGGGCTATGTTGACGAGGATCGTCGTCAACATCGTTTGCCAGCGGGGCGTGGTGCGGGCTTGTGTTTGGGACTGTATGTTATCTTCTTTGTCGGTCATGACCAAGTGTTGCGTAAAAAATGCGAATGTAGGATCTTATCAAGCAGTGGCGGAAGCGCCTGACTACTCTTTCTCTGCGGGTCGTTTCGTGCGTATCGCGCCGAAGACCGCATAGTTGATGATATCGTAGTAATTGCTGTCAATGCCTTCTGAGACAAGCGCCTTGCCCTCGTTCTCTTCGAGCTCTTTGACGCGCTCTATCTTTGTGAGGATGAAATCGGTATAGCTCGTTACGCGCATGTCTCTCCAAGCCTCGCCATAGTCGTGGTTCTTTCGTTTCATCAACTCGAAAGCTTCGTGAGCATAGTGGTCATAGAGCTTCAGCGCCTCGTCCGGTGTGGTGTCAATGGTGTCGGCAAAGCCTTCCTTGAGCTGTATGAGCCCAATGATGCCATAGTTGATCAGCGCGATAAACTCCGGCCGGATGCCCTCACCGACAAGACTTTCTCCCGTGATCTCGAGCGTGCGGATGCGCTTGGCTTTGATAAAAAGCTGGTCAGTAAGCGAAGAAGGACGGAGCATACGCCATGAGGCGCCATAGTCATGGAGTTTCTTGGCAAAGAGCTGTCTGCACTCTGCCATGACGTTCTGGAACTGTTTCTCGGTTTCTTGCACGTTTGTACTCATTATTATATATAGAGCTTAGTTTCTGCAAAGTTACAGAATTAAATCGACCTGTACGAATGAAAGTCGCTAAATCATGAGATTTTTTTAATGTTATGGTCTTATTTCTAATTAAATCGAGAAACGGAAATAAAATAAGGAAGCCTCACCCCCGTACCCATCTCCAAAGGAAGAGGGATACGGGGGGGAGGTTGTTAAGGTTGTTACTTACACAGCACCACGTCTACATCCTGCAGGGTGACGAGGATGCCCTTGGGCTGGGACTCGAGCGTGAGAAGGATCTTGTCGAGAAACGAGCGGAGCTTTTCCTCGTCGTCGATGATCTCCACGACGATAGGATATTTGACGTTGAGCTCCCAAACCTTGTTGGAGCGGAGCTTGCTGGCCTTGCCGTAGCCCATGATGCCCTGCAGCACGGTGGCACCGGCCAGACCCTCACGCTGTGCCGCGCGCGCAATCTCCTCATAGAGCGAGACATGGCGCAGCGTGTCGGTATTGCTGAGATAGAAACGGAGTATCTTTTTCATGTTGATATATATATATGTTATGCGAGGTTAGGACAATCACGGAGAGCCGCCCCTACACATCCACCGTTCTCACCTCTTGGCGGTAATCACTCCCCTCTCCCTTTGGAGAGGGGTTGGGGGTGAGGCTATTAAATCATCTTGGCGCAGGCGTTGCCGGCGACGACGGCAAGGAATCCCAAAGCTACGCTCAGCCCTAAGTAAAGGGCAAGATAGAGGTAGTTGGCATCACGCATGAGGGCCGTGCTCTCGTTCATAAAGGTGGAGAAGGTGGTGAAGCCGCCACAGAAGCCCGTGGTCAGGATGAGCTTCACCGACGGCGACATCCAGCCTCCAGCCCAGTTGAGACCTGACAGGAAGCCGATGATCAGACAACCGAGAATGTTGACCGCAAACGTACCGAAAGGAAAACTCAGCGGTGCCCACGCCTGGATGATCTTCGACAGGACAAAACGCGAGCCGCCGCCAAGGAAGCTGCCCATGCCTACAAGCAAGAAACCTCTCAGCATCTTCCCTCCTCTTCCGTTTGGTTGTGCTGTAGCTCATATCTCTCCTCGTAGATCATCTCCAGCAGGTGCAGTCCGGTCTTCGTCTTGAAGATGTTCTTCCGTGCCGCCTCGATGCCGTGCTCCGAGATATGGTCTTCGTAGAGGTTGACAAGGAAGTCGGCCTCCACAAGGATCTGATAGTCCGGTGCGTCTATGTTCTTATAGGTATGGTGATGAGCGATGAGCCAGCAGATGCGCTCAATATCGGCTTCGACGTAGTGCATCGATTCCAGGATGGCGCGAGCCGGTGCGGGACCCTCCTGTTCTTGGTATTTTCCATTGCTACTGCCGTATTTAGCCTCAGCAGGATGGATGCCGATGTCGTGAAGTACGGCTGTTGACTCCAAGACAAAGAGTGTGTGGGCGTCCAGTCCTTCGGCGCGGCCGATGAGTTGCGCGAAGCGGTGTACCTTCAACAGATGTTGTATGCGCATGGGATCACCCTTATCAAAAGAGATGATGCGGAGAGTGAGTTCATCGATAATTTTTTGCGTCTCTTCCATATTTCTCAAATTAATTTATCAAACTCATCTATGATTTGTTCCGCCCCTGCCTCTTCCAGTTCTTCGCACGAGCTATTGCCATAGGTCACGCCACAGGTGTGGGCTCCTGCATTGCGACCCATGAGAATGTCGAAGCGGGTGTCGCCGATGACGAGGGTCTCCTCAGGCTTACAGCCGGTGGCCTGCAGGATCACGTTGACAGGCTCGGCGTCGGGTTTGGCATGCGCCACGTCGTCAGCACCAATGAGGGCACAGAGCCAATCGGTGATGCCATACTCCTCGGCAAAACCTTGCAGCGACTCATGACAACGGCTGCTGGCCAAAGCGATGAGCCGACCGTGTTCATGGAGTGTGCGGAGCGTGTCAATGACACCGGGGAAAGGAGGCACGGAACACGGGCAGTTGTTACGTCGGAAGATGTCGCGGTAGACAGCAGCGCAATGGTCTGCCGTGTCGTCATCGATATGACAGGCCACGGCAAAGCATTTCTCCAGTGGCAGTCCGATAGTGGCGGCGCAAGCATCCTCCGTCGGTAAGTCCATGTTCAGTTCACGGCATGTATCCTGCATGGTCTTGACGATGAGATGCTTGGAGTCACCGAGTGTACCGTCGAAGTCGCAGATGTAAAGGGCGTATTGTCTTGTCATATCATCTATCGGTTGCGTCTACTTCTTTACTTTGACCTCATACAGATCGGTGCGTCGGTCAAGCAGGTTGCGCACAGAGCCGTAGGTATGGAGCTGGCTGAGACTGTTGAGGTCTACGTCAGCCACAAGGATCATCTCCGTGTTTGGTGTAGCCTCGGCACGACGCCCATCGTTGGGGAACGGGAAGTCGCAAGGCGTGAAGACAGCGCTCTGAGCATACTGGATGTCCATGTTGTGAACACGCGGCAGGTTCCCCACACTGCCCGCGATGACCACATAGCACTCGTTTTCGATGGCACGCGCCTGGGCACAGATGCGCACACGGGCGTAGGCGTTCTGCGTGTCTGTCATAAACGGCACGAAGAGAATCTGCATGCCCTGAGCGGCGAGCAGACGGGAGAGCTCCGGGAACTCTACGTCGTAGCAGATCACCACACCAATCTTACCGCAGTCGGTGTCAAAGGTACGGATGGTGCTGCCACCGTTCAGACCCCAGCACTTCATCTCATCGGGCGTGACATGGATCTTCTCGTACATCTCGTCGGTGCCGTCGCGACGGATGAGGAAGCCTACGTTATAGAGGCTGCCGTCCCCCTTGACATAAGGCATGGAACCCGTGATGATGTTGATGTTATAGCTGATGGCGAGCTCGCGGAAACGGTCCCGGATCTTGTCGGTATACTTTGCCAGCGCGCGTATAGACTCCGCCTCACCAAGATTGTTGTAGCGGGCCATGAGCGGCGCGTTGAAATATTCAGGGAAGAGGATGAAGTCGCTCTTATAGTCCGACACCGAGTCGATGAAGAACTCCACCTGTTCGAAGAGTTCATCAATGCTGTTGTAGGGTCGCATCTGCCACTGCACCATGCCGATGCGCACAGTAGGCTTGCGCTCCACCTTCTGGTCGCGCTTGGGCTCATAGTAGATATTGTCCCACTGGAGCAGGCAGGCGTTGTGCTTCGACTCCCCGTCGTTGGGCAGATAGTTGCGGATGATACGGCGCACGTGGAAGTCGTTGCTCAGCTGGAAGTTCAGCACGGGGTCATAGATCTCGCGCGAGCGCACCTTCTCGATATACTCTTTCGGACGCATCGTGTCGGCGTATTTGTGATAGTTGGGGATACGTCCGCCAAACATGATCGCCTTGAGGTTGAGCTTCTCACAGAGTTCCTTACGGTATTCATACATGCGTCGGCCGAGTCTGAGACCACGGTAGTCGGGATGGATAAACACCTCGATGCCATAGAGGATATTGCCGTTGGGATTGTGGGTATTGAAGGTCTCGTTGCCTGTCACCTGCGCGTAGGTATGATCACCCTTGACCATGTCATAGTCTACGATGATGCTCAGCGCGCAGCCTACGATCTTTCCGTCGGCGATGACCACCACCTGTCCTTCTGGGAAAATCGTAATGAGTTTCTTGATCTGAGCGTGTGTCCAAAACTCGTCGCTGTCGCCATAGATGCGCTTGAAGGAGCCTGCAAGCTGGTCATAGTCTTCCATGCGCAGCGTGCGGAGCTCTACTTTGTTGATTTGATGTGTCGTTTCCATTGTTTTTGACGGTTAGGACGACGGTGCCGTCCCGTAATCCTTTCACCTTGATTATGCGTGCAAAGATAACCAATATAATTAAGACCACAAAATCAGAACGACGAAATTACAAACGTCACAAGCAAGACAGAAAATAGCATCTTTGGTCGACACTGTCTTTTTTTAAATAAGGTTGACACGTAAAGTCAACCTTATTTAAAAAAAGACAACGGGTTGGTAACAACGTCACTATCCTTTGTTCATCAGTACAAAGCCTCATCACTCTTCCTTTTTGTACTTACTCGGCGGCATACCGAAATGCTTCTTAAACACCGTACTGAAGTATTTGGAGTTCGGGAAACCGCAGCGGGTGGCCACGTCAAGGACAGGCACGCCCTTCCGCAACAGCGCGGCAGCCTGCTCCAACCGGATGAGACGCATGAACTCCTGCGGTGCTTTGCCGGTGAGCGTCTTCAGGCGGCCATAGAACAACGTACGGCTCATGGCCATTTCGCGACAAAGATGGTTCACATCAAAGTTCTCCTCGCTCAGATGGTCAAGTACCGTTTGCGTGGCTTTGTCAACAAAGGCCTGATCATCAGCATTGAGTACCTCAGGCTTAACCTCAGCCTGCTGTTCGTTGCTATCGTCTCGCTGTACAGCAAGAGGAGAGTCGTCTGACAAAGTCGATATTGTCTTCTCTTGCGGAGAGGGTATAACCGGTTCTTCACCGCCATGAGCCAATTGCAGGGCACGGCGCAGATAGTATTTGCTCAACCGGCGTCGGTTGTCAATGACGTTGCGGATCTTCTTAGCCAAGATATCCGTGTCGAAAGGCTTGGCAATGTAGTCGTCGGCACCCTTATCCAAGCCTTCAATCATGAAGTTCTTACCGACCTTGGCAGTGAGCAGAATGACCGGCAACCACGCCGTGTCGGCATTTTCCTTCAGCCGACGGCAAAGCTCGTTGCCATCCATACCGCCCATCATCACGTCGGAAACCACAATGTCGCAGGTGCCCTCACGCAGATAGTCCAAAGCTGCTTCCGCGCTCTCCTTCGTAATAATATGGTAGTCGCCGGAGAAGGACATGCGCAGGTATCGCAGCAGCTCGATATTGTCGTCAACAAAGAGGATGGTATCCTTGCCGTTCTCATCGTCTTCCTCATCCTGCGGCAGGTTTACTTCTGCTTCCATCTTTGGCTTGTCCACTGTAAGATCGCCTTTCAGCGTATTTTCATTTGCAGAGTCGGGACGAGCATCTATGACAGAATCTTTGAGCGACAAACCTGTTGCTCCGACAGCGTCTTCCCTACCCTGCTGCTCATCCTGCTCCGTCGCCTCCGGGAAATAGCGGCTGCCGTCAGCAGGGAGATGTACAAAGAAGGTCGTCCCCACCTGCTCCTTGCTGATAAACGTCAGCTTGCCGTGGTGCAGCTCCACCAGTCTGCGACAGAGCATCAGCCCCAGTCCGCTTCCCATCTGCTTGGAGTTAATGCCATTGGAAGCACGGTAGAAGCTGCGGAAGATATGCCTTTGATCGCTTTCGGGGATGCCCATCCCATCGTCGGCCACGCTGATGACGGTCTCACCACGCTGTTGCCATGACCTGAGATGGATGTGACCGCCCTCACCCGTGTATTTGATGGCATTGGAGATGAGGTTGTCGAAGAGTTTGTCGGCCATCATCGGGTCGAGCCAGACCAAGGCTTCGCTCGGACAATCATCGAGCGCAAGCGTGATCTTCTTTTCCTGGGCAAGCAGCGCAAAGCGCGCAATCTGCTGCTCGAGCAGAGGCTCCAGCGCCATCCTCCTGATACTCGGCTCACTGCTCTGCTGGTCGATCTTTTGGAAATCGAGCAAGCCCGTAATCATCTTCAATAGCTTGGCGCCATTGCGGCGCGCGATGGAGAGATAGCGGACAGACGGCTCGCTGAGCGTATTGTCCTTGGCCATGTCGTCAAGAGGGGCCAGCACAAGGCTGAGCGGCGTGCGAATGTCGTGTGCCGTATTGACAAAGAACGAGATCTTCTCGTTGTAGTATCTCGACTCCAGTCGATCGCGGTACCAGCGCCAAGCCAGATAGACGAGCGACAAAACGATGAGCAGATAGAAGGTCCAAGCGAAGAAGGAGTTCCACCAGGGCCGCTGGATGACGAGCGGAATATCCTTAGCGTCGACGACGCGACCATCGGTACGACTGAGCGCGCGGATATGCAGCGTGTAACTTCCCGATGGCACATTGGTGTATCTGAGGCCTTGCAGGCGCTGCATCATGATCCATTGCTTGTCATAGCCCTCAAGGAAATATTCGTATCGGATGTCGTGCTGAAAGCGATAGTTGATGCACTCAAAGTCTACCGCGAAGGAATTTTGAGCATAGGGCAAACTGACCTCGCCCTCGCGCAGCATGTCGAAGATACGCCGACGCACATCGCTGTCCTCTGCCTGCTTAGTGTCGAGCGGCAGAATCGAGATCACCCTGAGTTGTGCCGTATAGTGAGAAGGCAGCACGGCAGCGGGCGAGAGCAGCACACCGCCATCGTTACCGCCGAACAGCAGCTTACCATCGGGCAGTTGCCAACAGGCCATGCGGTTGTATTCCTGATCCAGTCCCTCATAGGTGCTGAGTTGCCGTACTCGCCGTGTCCGGCCGTCGAAGCTACAGAGTCCGCGGTCGGTGCTGACCATCAACAGCCCCCGGGCACCATGACAGATGCCCGCGATGGTGTTTGACGGCAGGCCTTGGCGTGCGGAGATCTGCCAATATTTCTTGGTAAGCGTATCGTAGTGATAGATGCCACCACCGTCGGTTCCCAGCCAGAAAGCACCGATGCCATCGGCAATGATGGAGTTGATGAAGCAACAGATGTCTTTGTCACCGAAGTCGCCGGGATTGAAATAGTGCTCGAAGTGCCACGTACGGACATCGACAACACAGAAGCCTGCCGTTGTGCCCACCGCCATCTTGTCGCCAATCGTCGTGAGGCATTCTGCTTCCCGGATGGGCAGATCGTGGCCCCTGCCATTGACAATGCAGGACAGAGGGCCGTCGATAGCTCCCACCCACAACCGTCCGAAGTGGTCGCAAGCCAAACTGGTGATACACTCCGACGACAGATTACCCAAAGACCGGGCATAAGCGGCCTTGGTCGTTCCCGTCGCGCTGACCGCAAAGACGCCGTTGCCATAGGTACCTGCCCACACGCCACCATTGTCTGACGGGCATAGGGCCAGTACCACACGCCCTTGCAGGCTGTGGGTCCAGCGCCCAGAGGCGGGATGATAAGCCGACAATCCGAGGTTGGTACCAAACCACAGCGTGCCGTCAGCAGTCGCACAGACAGCATTCACGCCGTTGTCGAGCAGGGAGTTGGCGTCCTTATACTCATGTCGGAACAGCTGATAGCCCGACCAGCGGGGCATAGCCAAGTCCACGCCACCCGTGTAGCTGCCCATCCAAATGTTGTGTTGCCGGTCCACGGTGATGGTGTAGATGCCGTTACCGCTCAGTGCGTTGCGCGTATCATCTGATACGTTGAACAGCAGCCGCCCTTGTTGTCCTTGGCGGTCAAAAGCATAGACGCCCTCTCCGTCGACACCCACAAGCACCGTCGTTCCCCCCAAAAGCGTGATGGCTCTGACGGGATGCTGTATCTGAGGTTGCGTTGATACCACGCCAACACGATGGTCCTTGAGGTCGTAGACGCGGATGCCCTGCACCAATGAGCCCACCCACAGCCGCTGCGAGGGCGCGTCGAAATAGAGCGACTGCGCTTCCAGCCCTTCCAGTCCAGCCATTGTTTTCCATCTCTTCCCAAACTGAGCAAGCACTGCCGAGGCTGTAGCAATGAAAAGTCGGCCACGGTTGTCGGCCGTGATCACGTTGACTTCCTGTGTGGGTCCGGCCAAAGTCATCTTACCATGGTCATAGCAATAGAGGCCGTTGCGCGCGGCCAGCCACAGCCTGTGGTGCCGGTCGATATACAGATCATTGAGTTTGAGATAGCCACGAAACCATTTGCTCAAACTCACCACATGCTCAAAATGGTCCAAAGCCGAACTATATCTATATATATTACCCTTGTTGTCGTAGGCATAGAGCATGTCGCCGTCTTGTCGTAACGAAAAGATGCGGCCGGCAGCATTGCTGTAGACACGGTCGCTGCTGAGCCGGTAGACTTTCACCACGCAGCCGTTGTAGCGGTTGACGCCGTTTTTTGTTGCGATCCATATCACGTCGTCGCGATCCTGCAGAATAGAGAACACACGCATGTTGTCCAACCCTTCGGTCAACCCTATGTGACGAACCTGATAGGCGGGAGTCGACATTTGTGTACTCCGTGCTGCTAAGGATGACAGCAGAAGACACAGTAATAATAATAGGTGTCGCAATGGTTTCATGCGGCAAATTTAATAAATAAGCGTTAATCTTGTACCTTTTCCTGGCAAAAATGTCAGAAAAGAAACCTTTTTTGGCGGTACTCTGTATCAGATCTATGAATATCATCGTAACTTTGCCAGCGTTATCACAACATCAGCAATGCATATCTTTATCAATTCATACCTATGACAAGAGGCAAAGACATACTGTTATTACTGGCCTGCTGGCTGTGTTCAGCATGGCTCGCAATACCCGCCGGAGCCACGACAACGGCCGAAGAGATGAACATCGATGCCAAGACTTGGGCTTCGTCGGTCGTGCTCGGCTGGAACCTCGGCAACAGTCTCGAAAGCAAAGGCAACGACGAGACGGCATGGGGCAACCCGATGACGACACGCGAGATGATCAAGGCCGTGAAGGCACAGGGCTTCAACTGCGTGCGCATCCCCGTACAATGGGGCTGCCATCTCTCTGACGAGAAAACGATGACCATCGACAGCAAGTGGATGGACCGCGTGGAGGAGGTGGTCAACTACTGTTTGGACGAGAAGATGAAAGTCATCATCAACACGCACCACGAGGTGTGGTTGGAGCAGCATCCCTTCTATGCGCAGCAGAAAGAGAACAATGAGAAGCTCGCCGCGCTGTGGAAACAGATCGCCGCACGCTTCAAGGACTATGGTCCGGACTTGGCTTTTGCCGGTATCAACGAGACGCAGGTCAACTGGCAGGCGCCGACTCCGGAGCAGGCCGACGTGGTGAACAGCTACAACCAGACGTTCATCAACACCGTACGCGCCACGGGCGGCAACAATGCCGAGCGCGTGCTCATCGTGCAAACTTACTCCTGCAATCCCGACTACGGCTTTCAGTATTTCGTCATCCCCAACGATCCGGCCAAAGACCGCCTGTGCGTAGAGTTTCACTACTACAATCCCTACAATTATTGTGGCGGCAAGGAGGGAAGCTACTACTATTGGGGACAGGCCTTCAAAGACAAAGGCAAGATTTCTCCCGATGACGAGAGCCTGTTGATAAAGACCTTCGACAAAGCCAAGACACTGTGGGCTGACAAGGAACTCGGCGTGATCGTCGGCGAGTTGGGCGTCTCTGTTCACTTCACCACCGACGACCGCACTACCCAACTCGACAATGAGAAATACTATCTCCAGCAGGTCGTCAAGGAGGCCCGCAGCCGTGGCTTCGCGCCCATCGTCTGGGACAATAACACGTTTGGCAACGGCAGTGAGATGTATGGCATCTTCAACCGTAATAATCATATGAGTGTCGACGCGCCTTGGCTGTTGCAGGGCTTGCAACTCGGAGCCGGACTGGAGCCCTATAAGGAAAAGACCGAGACCGGAGTTTTCTGGGAAGGCGACGCGTTGCTCAACTGGGGCGAGGGTCTGCAACTGAAGATCCCGGCAAATAAGTTCAACAGCTTCACCACCAAGGGACGGCTGATGCTGACCATTGAGCAGGTGCCTTCAGCCGACTATGAGCAGTTGCAACTGATGTATGGCGACTGGAGCGGTAAGGTTAACTTCAAGATAGACGGCAAGAACTATAAGGGCAGTTATGACCCCAAGGCGGCCCAGGGCACCAACGACGGAACCTATTCGCTGAGTCTGAGCTTCGACGCTGCCACGCTGGCAAAGCTACAGACCAAGGGCCTCATCATGCAGGGCTACGGCGTAAGACTGAAGAATGTGATCATCATGCCGCAGGGCATGACCACCGCCATCTTCTATCTGGCTATGACCGACAACGGTCCGCAGAGATGCTACGACCTCACAGGAAGATCTGTTCCCGAAAGCTATCGTGGTCTGATCATCAAGAACCGTCAGCTCTGTCTCGCAAGATAATATTGCATTGTTCTAGGACTGATACCTACAATAGGCTTCATTGCTTTTAGGATAACCGTTCATCCCTCCTGCTCCCAACGTGTCTCACGCCATAGAGCCAGTAGGGATGTTTGTGTTATAACAATAGGCAAATCAGCAGGTTTGTCAGCTGCCAAACCTTCATTGTCAGTATTCTAACCTCTGAGAAACATATAAAACCTAACTTTGCAACCAGCTTAATAACACCGAAAATAAGTAAAACCTAAGTATACAGACAATGAAGAAAAGTAATCGGAATCTTCTGTGCATGACCAGCGTCTGTGCCGCTCTTCTTGCTCTCGACGTCCAGCCCGCTTTCAGTGCTGAGACTCCGGGCGTGAGCACGACACAACAGAGCCATGCCATCCAGGGCACCGTCACCGACGGCAACGAACCCATCATCGGCGCCAGCGTGATGGTGAAAGGTAAAAACCAAGGTGCTGTCACCGACATGGACGGGCACTTCACCCTCGACGTAGCACCCGGCACGGAACTCGTCATCTCTTATCTTGGTTATCAGCCCAAGACGGTGAAGGCCGCTGCAGGCATGAAAGTCACCCTCAGCGAGAACAGCAAGAACCTGGGGGAGGTCGTCGTCACTGCTCTCGGCATCAAGCGCGACCGCAAGGCACTGGGCTACGGCCTCAGCGAGATCAAGGGTGAGGAGCTCACCAAAGCCAAGGAGACCAATGTCATCAACTCGCTCGCCGGTAAGGTCGCCGGGCTCGTGGTGCAGAACACGGCCGGTGGTGCCAGCGGTTCCACACGCGTGCTGCTCCGTGGTAACACCGAGATGACGGGCAACAACCAACCGCTCTACGTCGTCGACGGCGTGCCCTTGGACAACACCAACTTTGGCAGCGCGGGACAAGCAGGCGGTTATGACCTCGGCGACGGCATCTCGGCCATCAACCCCGATGACATCGAGACGATGACTGTCCTCAAGGGTCCTGCTGCTTCAGCACTCTACGGCAGCCGTGCCTCCCACGGTGTGATCCTCATCACCACCAAGAAAGCCGCCAAGGACAAGGTCAGCGTGGAATACAACGGAAGCTTCACTATGGATAAGCAGTTGGCCAAATGGGACAACGTACAGCAGGTCTATGGTATGGGCAACGGCGGACAGTATCTCGACACGACCACTTCTGGTACCAACATGAGCTGGGGACCGAAGGCCGACGACTACCTCGTGAAGTACTTCGACGGACAGAAACGTCCCTTCCAGATCTGGCCGGACAACACCTCGAACTTCTTCCGCACAGGTCTCACCGCACAAAACACGGCCGTGCTCTCCGTCAGTTCAGGCAAGACGGGCGTGCGCTTCTCCATGACCGACATGCGCAACAAGGACATCCTGCCCAACACCCACATGAGCCGCGACAACTTCAACCTGCGCGCCACCACTTCAGCCGGCCCCGTAGACTTTGACTTCACCGCCAACTACACACGCGAGAACGTCAAGAACCGCCCGGCGCTCGGCGACTCACAGAGCAATGTCGGTAAGAACCTGATGACGCTCGCTTCTACCTACAACCAGACGTGGCTGCGCACCTATCAGAACGCCGACGGCACCTATGCCAACTGGAACGGATTCGACCAATACAACAAGAACCCGTACTGGGACCTTTACAAAAACAAGAATACTTCCGCCAAGGACGTCTTCCGCTTCACCGGCAAGGCCATCTGGAACATTGCTGAAGGACTGAAACTCCAGGGAACTGTGGGTACCGACATCAACAACATGACCTTCGACGACTTTGTGGCAAAGACCACGCCGGGCCAGGCCGCCGGTTCACTGACCAACCAGGTGTTTCACAACCGCACGCTCAACGCCGAGCTCCTCATGCTCTACAACCATAGCTGGGGCGACTTTGACCTCAACGCCACCTTTGGCGGCAACATCTTCAAGGTCGACAACAAGACCTACACCATGAAGGGTCTCAACCAGCAGATGATGAACTTGGAGACGATCATGAACTACTCCGAGCAGCACGTACAGCAAGATACTTATAAGAAGCAGATCAACTCGCTCTACGGCAGTGCCTCGCTGGGCTACAAACACACCTATTATCTCGAAGGCACGTTGCGCGGCGACAAGAGTTCTACACTGCCGCTGAACCACAACACCTATGTCTATCCTTCTGTATCGGGCAGCATGGTGTTCTCTGAGTTCATCAAGAACAAGCGCATCGTCAGCTTTGGTAAGCTGCGCGCCTCTTGGGCAAAGGTAGGTAGCGACACCGATCCTTATCAGCTCGCGCTGAACTACGCTACGGCAAAGTACAGCTATCCGGGCTTTACCATCGGCATGATCAATAACTATACGCAGCCCAACAAGGACCTCAAGCCCACGATGACCAGCTCCTATGAGCTCGGTTTGGAGATGAAGTTCTTCAACTATCGCATGGGACTCGATATCACTTACTACAATCAGAACTCGCGAGATCAGATCATCCGTCTGGCTTCTTCTTCCACCAGCGGCTATGCCAACCGCCTCATCAATGCCGGTGAGATTCAGAACCGTGGCGTGGAGATTGCCCTCAACGGACGTGCGCTGCAAATCAAGGACTTCGCCTGGGACTTGGGCGTGAACTTCTCCAAGAACAATAATAAGGTGAAGAAGCTCGTCGACGGCATGGACTATTTCGAGCTCGAAAAGGCTACCTGGTGCGGCGTGAGCGTCGGCGCTGAGGTCGGTCAGAACTACGGCTCCATCGTCGGCAAGGACTTCAAACGCAATGCCGACGGTCAGGTCATCATCAACTCTGAGACCGGTATGCCGATCGTCGACGACAAGACTCACGTGCTCGGCAATGCTTCTTGGGACTGGACAGGCGGTTGGTACACCACCTTCTCTTATAAGAACTTCCGTCTCTCGGCTTCCTTCGACGTGAAGGTTGGTGCTGATCTCTTCTCCATGTCCATGCGCTCGGCCTACCAGACCGGTAAGGCCAAGGAGACGCTCGCCGGACGCGAGGAGTGGTACCAGTCAGAGGAAGCTCGCCTCGCCGCCGGAAAGACCATCGCTGAATGGCGCGCAGAGGGCAAGACCCGCGGCTATGTTGTTCCCGGTGTCATCGAGCAGGCCGACGGAAGCTTCAAGCCCAACGACATCCCCGTCAACCCCGAGGCTTACTGGAAGAGTGCCGCCGACAACGCTCCTTCGATGTTTATCTATGACAACTCCTACGTCAAGTGCCGCGAGATCACCTTCGGCTACACCTTCCCCGAGAAGATGCTTGGCAACTTTGTCAAAGGACTCACTGTCAGCTTCGTGGCCCGCAACCCATTCATCGTGTGGAAGAACATCCCCAACATCGATCCGGACTCCGGATACAACACCTCCGGACTCGGACTGGAATATGGCTCTCTGCCCTCCCGCCGCAGCTACGGTCTCAACGTCAACGTGAAGTTCTAAACAACGAATGGCAGTAACAACCACTCCATTCATAAAATATCAAGCAATCATGAAATCACTCATCAAGAAATATACAGCTAAGGGTCTGCTCTCTCTGGCCTTCGCATTGCCTCTGGCTTGCGGCGTGATGACATCGTGCTCCGACGACCACATGGCCGAGGTCAACACCGATGACAGCAAGAGCGAGACCATCGACCCCAACAACCAGCTGACCACGGTGCTGCTCCAGACTTATGGCGACTTCAGCCTCATGGACACCTACCGCAGCTATATCACCGGTTTCACACAGCACTTCGCCGGTGCCTGGAACGTGACCAACTATGCCGGAAGTGTACACGCCAACGACGACCAGAGCCGTCTGCTCTGGGATCGCTACTACTCCGTGGCCATCAAGAACCTCGTCGACGCCATCAACACCACGCAGGAAAGCCAGCCCGCCCTCAACGCTGCGCTGCGCATTCACCGCGTCTATTTGATGTCGGTGCTCACCGACACCTATGGCGACATTCCTTACTCCGAAGCCGGACTAGGATATATCAAGGGCATCTCCAACCCGGTCTATGACAAGCAGGAGGACATCTACAACGCTTTCTTCACAGAGCTCAAGGCGTGCGTAGACCAACTCGACAATGCTAACGACCGCATCACGGGCGACGTGACCAGCCTCAAGGGGGACCGCCAGGCTTGGCAGCGCTACGCCAACAGTCTGCGCCTGCGCTTCGCCATGCGCATCTCCGACATCAACCCCGAGAAGGCTCAGAAGGAGTTCGAGGCTGCCCTCAACGATCCGCACGGCTACATCATCGATGCCTCGCAAAACGCTTATGTCATCTATGCCAACGAGCCCTTCACGCTCTATAAGGGTGCTGAGGAATATGACTTCCGCGTCAATGCGCTCGGCGAGATCCTCTACGGCCAAGATCCTACATCCCCGACGTTCATCAGTTCTACTTTCTTCGACCTGATGCAGCAGACCGGCGACCCGCGGCTGTACCGTATCTGCCGCCACTACATCAACACGAAGCGCTCCGAGATCTCGCCCGACCGAGAGGGCAACCACGACCTCACCGACGAGGTGGTTGCTTATCTCAAGCGCAGCAACACCGCAGAGGCGCCCTGTGACCCGGGTGCTGCCTGGTGGAACAACTGGATCAACGCGCCGGCCAACTCCGAGATTCCTACTTTGGACAAGATGGTCAAGGACGATCCTGCTGCCGGATACGACCAGAGCAACTTCAACGCACGCATGATGCGACCGGCCCTGAACATCGACTTCGAGATGCCTGACCGTCCCGGTATTCTCATCACGTCGGCTGAGGTGGACTTCCTAAAGGCGGAGGCTAAGACCAAAGGATGGAATGTCAGCGGCGATGCCGAACAGCTCTACGAAGACGGAGTGCGTGCTTCGATGAAGATGCTCAACGACTACTATCTCACCACATCGGAGAAGATCTCCGACGAAGAGATCAGCAAGTTCATAGCCGCCAACCCGCTTGGCAACAATCCTAAGGAAAATATCAACACGCAAGCCTGGATTCTGCACATGATGAACCCCGCCGAGGCTTGGGCCAACCTGCGCCGCAGCGACTATCCGGTGCTCAAGGACCGCTCAAAGTTGGCTAAATTTGAGAGTGACTTCACCTACGACGACAAGAACCTCACCACGCCGGTACGCCTGAAGTACCCGATACTCGAGTCGAAATACAACAGCAAGCACTACGACGAGGCGCTCCAGCGCATGGGAGGCGACGACGACTGGCACCACCGCCTGTGGTGGGACACCAAGGACATCAACGTCAAGTAGACTTCATCGACCTGGCCCGCCAGTGCAAAACAGTCTGTCGGGCCAATAGAACAACAAACAATTCAAGACAACGACAACCATGAAAACAATCAAGCATATCGCTCTGCGCGCTTTCGGACTGCTGATGATAGCCTGTGCCGCCACAGCATTCACGGCCTGCTCTTCCGACGATGATCCGTTCTTCACAGCTGAGGAGACCGATGCGCCGCGCATCCTCAACACCAACATCCCGGAGTGGAAGGATGGTCAGCCCCAGGCCCTCGTCACGCAAAGCCGCACCAGTAACTTCGTGTTTAACATCATCGCTACGCCACGCGACTACACGACGATCTCGTGGTACCTCGACGGACAGCTCATCCACGAGGGCGACTCCATCGACCAGCCGCTGCTCGCCGGTGATCATAAGCTGAAGATTGTGGCCACCACGACAAAGGGGCTCTCCACCTCGCGCACGACACGCGTGGTGATCACGCCCGCCGACGGCGATCCCGTGCTCGGCACAAAGGCTAAAGATCTGTGGGTGGCGCCGGGCGCAAAGACCACGATCCACGGATGCTCCAACCTCGACAAGGTGGCCAAAGTGTTCATCGGTGACAAAGAGGCTACCGTCGTCAGTGCAGAAAACGGCAATCTGACGCTCACCATTCCGGCTGACCTGACAGAGGGTGACTACCGTGTAGTGCTCCAAGATGCAGCCGGACAGCAGTATGGCGGCGGTAAGATCAAGGTGACAAATGAGCCTTATCCCGACCAGAGCGAGACGCTGTGGGAGGGCAGCTTCAACGTCACGTGGGGCACGCCGTTCGACGCGCTCAAGGACGGCTTCATCAACCATGTCCACGCCGGCACGATCCTGAAGGTATATGTCAGCGGCGAGGGTCAGGGCACGGCGACCACAGCATGGTGGAACAACCTGCTCACGGGCAAGGGCGATCCCGAGCGTGGTGACATCACCATCAGTGGCAGTCAGGTGCTCGAATACGAGCTCACCGATCTCTCCATCCAACTCCTCAAGGACCAGAACGGTTTCCTGATAGTCGGCAACGGATACACCATCACCAAGGTGACGGTCGAATAGTCCTACAAAAAACACCTTAATCCCTCACAATCATGAAGGTTGTGAGGGATTTTTGTACTCATTTTTCTGTATAACATTCCTGACTTGCAAACCACAACGGATACCTTTTGCCACTGATTTGAGACAAAAATCGCAGTCACTTACCCATGATCTAAAACAAAACCGACCAAGTTCTGCCACTGATTTAGATGTCAGAACTGAATCAAGCCACACGGATCTAACACACTACTTGCTATTGTTTTTGCCAATTGAACAGAGCTTAGAATTCGGAAAAACCATCTAACTTTCTTGACAAAACACCCTCCGCGTTTACTCGCAATATAGAGAGCGCTGAATCGGCATCCCATCATCAAGCCCACACAAAACTGACTTTTTCCATCGAATTTTGCGCTCTTTAATGCTCAGAAAGGCACTTTGATACTGTCATCTCGCTTAAATGACAAGGTCAGAAAGGCGAGATGACATGGTCAGATAAGCGAGATGACAGCATCAAAATACCTTTTTGACCAAAAATTATCTAGAGAATTTTGCAAGAAAAAAAACGAGTTGATACGCACAAAATGCACTCGTATTCATAACATATTGTCTATCAGTAACTTACAAAAACATGCTGATTTTCACGAAAATCAGAGCAAAGTAGGTCTTCGTGGAAAAGAATCGATTCTCAGTGCCCGTTTTTTGTCAGAAAAACAAACAAACGGATAAGAAAGTAGCAACACAGATAATGAAGACAGAAAAACGACAGATAAGAATGACAGACTGAAAGACAGACAGAACAGATTTTGTTCTGTCGAAAACCTAAAAAAATTCCTAAGTCTCTTGCTTATTTGATGCTTTTTGCCGATATTTGCAGAGGATAATCATTTAGACACAGACAATTATGAATCCAATGGACATCAACTACACAGAAAGATACATCAATCCGTTGACCGACTTCGGTTTCAAGCGCATTTTCGGCACACCCTTCAACAAGGCTCTGCTTATAGACTTTCTCAACGCACTGCTTGAGGGGGAGCGCGAGGTGAGTGATGTCACCTACCGAAACAGCGAGCAACTCGGAACGAACATCGAGGAGCGACGTGCTGTGTTTGACGTCTATTGCCAGGCAAAAGACGGCTCACGCTTTATCGTTGAGATGCAGAACGTCTATCAGGAATTCTACAAGGACAGATCCATATACTACTCCACATTCCCCATAGCTGAGCAGAGCAAGCGCGGCGACTGGGACTACAAACTCAGTCCGGTCTATACCATAGGCATCCTCAACTTCACCTTCCCCGAGGACAAGCAGAGCGACAGCGGAGTGTATAAGGAGGTGAAACTCATGGATATACATTCTAAAAAGGTATTCTATGACAAGCTCACCTACATTTATGTTGAGTTGGCTTGCTTTCATAAGGAGTTGGGAGAACTAAAGACCACTCTTGACAAATGGCTTTTTGCCTTGAAGAATATGCAGCGTCTCTTCGCGCGCCCGGCCGAGTTGCAAGGGCGCGTCTTTGAGCAGCTTTTCTCCACAGCTGAAATCTCCAAGTTCAACACTAATGAACTGCGTGACTACGAACTCAGCAGCAATGCCTACCGTGACATCAAGAACGGCATGGACACTGCTAAAGAGGAAGGCAGAAAAGAAGGCAGGGAAGAAGGCAGGGAAGAAGGCAGGGAAGAAGGCAGAAAAGAAGGCAGGAAGGAAGGAATACGAGATGCAACTATCAACCACGCAAAAGCCATGAAATCTGCCGGCATAGCCACAGACCTTATTGCCAAGATTACCGGATTGTCAGAAGAAGAGACAGAGCGGCTTTAAAAACGTACCAGACTTTTTTAACGCACCATCTTCGATGGTATCAAGAATACAAACAGCCTCACCCCCAGCCCCCTCTCCAAGAAGAGAGGGGTGTAATTACTTTCAAGGGGCAATACTGTTGGAATGTGGAAAATGAAGGAAAAGGTCTTTGTTCCTTTGTTACTCTGCCTTTTTATCTAACTCTCTGCCGAAGAAAGCACTGTTCGCCTTCCATTCCCCGGCTTTTTTTTTTGCACATTGAAGAAAATGTCTTATCTTTGCGAGTGAGAAAGGCTATACCTAAACAAATCAATGATATGACAAAACAAAAGACGATCCTATTGGTACTCTTGCTGGCACTGTTGCTGCCGCTCCATGCTGCCAAACGTAAAACCCTTACCGGCATCTGCCGTGTTGTTGACGGACACACCACCGAGTTGAGCTTCTGCTCACCATCGATCGTGCGTGTGAGAGTGTATCCCGGTACGGACACCAACATTCAGAAGAAGAGCTACTCCGTGCTGCTGAAACCAGGACAGAACGTCACGGAGCCCATCACCGAGGAAGAGCGTGACGGAAAGATCACGCTTCGCTCGTCGATGATATCCGCCACCCTTGACCTTCAGACAGGCTACATCACCTTTTCCGACAACAAAGGCACAGAACTGTTGCAGGCTACCGGACATCACTTCTCGCCATGCAACCACGACGTGGACCGCGGGAAGTATCAGGTCAGCCAAGGCTTCCGGCTGGCCAGCGACGAGGCCGTCTATGGACTCGGACAGCTGCGCGACACGCTCATGAGCTACCGCGGACAGAAGGTGGAGATGTGGAATCACAACACCTACATCTCCATTCCTTTCTTTCTCAGCGGCAAAGGCTACGGAGTCTACTGGGACAATGCCGGACGGTCGCTGTTCGACGACGCAGGCTCGGAAACCACGATGAGCAGTGAGGTGGCGCCGTTTGTCGATTATTACTTCCTCTATCGCGACGGTACAGCCGACGGCGTCATCGCCTCCGTACGTGAACTCTCGGGACAGGCTACGCTGCCGCCACTGTGGGCCATGGGCTTCTGGCAGTGCCGCGAGCGCTACAAGACCAGTGACGAACTCGTCGGCGTGCTCGACAAATACCGTGAGCTGAAGATCCCTGTCGACGCGATGGTGCAGGACTGGCAATACTGGGGATGCGACTCCAACTGGAATGCGATGCGCTTCATGAACCCCTACTATATTAATAAGGTGGGAGATCCTGCCTGGCAACGCTACCTGCCCGGCGACATGAAAAACCTCAAACCACAGCAGCCACGCATCAAGAGTCCGCAGGAGATGGTAGACCATGTCCATCGCAACAACGGTCATATGATGATCTCTATCTGGGCTAACTTCGGCCCCTGGACCGAGCAATACAAAGAGCTCAACGCCATCGGCGCCCTCTGTCCCTTCGACACGTGGCCGAGAAACCAGGGGGTGAAGGTCTACGATGCCTTTAATCCCAAGGCTCGTAACATCTATTGGAAGTATCTGACCAACCTGCGGAAGATGGGATTTGACGCATGGTGGACCGACTCTTCAGAGCCCGACCACTTCGAAAAGCCAGGTGACGACGACTGGATGACAGCCGACGGATCGTGGAGAAGCGTAAAGAACGCCTTTCCGCTCGTGCACAACAGGGGCATCTATGAGCATCAGCGTGCCACCAAAGAGGGCAACGCCAAGCGTGCGCTGATGATGACACGCAGTGCTTCCTTCGGCATCCAGCACTACGGCACATTCTCTTGGAGCGGCGACATTCTTGCCTCGTGGCAGGAGATGAAGCAGCAGATCCCATCAGGACTGAACTATTCGCTCTGCGGCATTCCCTACTGGAACACCGACCTCGGTGGTTTCTTCTACTGGGAGTTTGAGCAGGATCCCCACAACCCCGCCCTGCAAGAACTGCAAACACGTTGGATGGAATGGGGAGCCTTCATGCCGCTGATGCGCAACCACTGCTCGTCGCCGATGGTCAGCGAGCTCTATCGTTTCGGCAAAGAAGGCGACTGGTGCTACGACGCCATCGTGAAGTACATCCGTCTGCGCTACCGCCTGCTGCCCTATACCTATAGTTCAGCTGCCGATTGCGTGCTCAACAGCGGAACAATGATGCGTGCGCTGGTCATGGACTTTGCCAACGACCGTCATGCCGCAACGCTGAACAGCGAATATCTCTTCGGCCGCAACCTGCTCGTCAAACCGGTCACTGACCCCATGTACACGTGGAAGGACAGCAAGAAGCGTGGGCATCTGATCTATCCCGACGTCAGCAAGGCCGCAGCGCCAACGACTGCCTATCTGCCAAAAGGCACACTGTGGTATGACTTCTGGGACGACCAGCCACACGCCGGCGGTCAAACCATTCAGCGCCTCTGCCCGATTGACATCATGCCGGTATATGTCAAGGCCGGAGCCATCATGCCTTTCGGTCCCGACGTTCAATACAGCACGGAGAAGCCTTGGGACGATCTGGAGATGAAAGTCTACTGTGGTGCCAACGGCCACTTTGAACTCTATGAGGACGAGGGCAACAACTACAACTATGAACGCGGCCACTACACGCTCATCCCCTTTGACTATGACGAGGCTACGCACACGCTGACCATCGGCAATCGCAAGGGCGCCTACAAGGGTATGCTTTCCCGCCGCCGCTTCCGCATCACCGCCGTCGACGGCAACGGCAAGAAGGCAGGGCAGACCGTAGAATACACGGGGAAGAAATGCGAGATAAAGCTCTGAATAGACAATAATCCCTCATGATCCCTCCCCCACGGGGAGGGATATAATAACGCGATCGCATCTATTCCAGCCAAAACTTACATAGCAGTGCCGATGTAGGAGGTAATGCGTCTCGCGTCACGATAGAGATTACCTTCAAAGGGTGAAGGGGGAATGAGCCACCATCTTTTATGTTACATGATGCAATTGACGATGACCTAAAGTTGATAAGATGCAACACTACTTTTTTCCTGAAGACATTCAACCGCCTCAAGCGTTAGAAGTCGCCCGCAAAAGTAATCACTCCCCTTTCCCTCGGAGAGGGGTATGGGGGTGAGGCTGTGTATTTTGTAGGTGAGACTGTGTATTATGTAGTTGAAGCTGTTTCCACTCTTTCTGTCTCCTACGTATATCGAGGAAAGTCTTAACGCCCCACCAAACCATGATGATGCTCAAGAGCAGCAGTACAGCGATGATAACATATAATTCTGTTTTCATGATGATATCAGTTTAGAATGTGTTTACAGAAACGTCGTTTTCGTTATTGTCGCTACAAAATTATAAAAGAATATCGACAAACGAGCCTGTTTCCACGGCCGTTTGTCGATATTCTTTGGTTTTCTTTGATTACTTTTTCAGTATGGGCTTGCCGTCCTCGAAGTGGATCGGAATCCACAGATGGCCGCTGTTGCCCAACTCTTTTGGTTTCCACACATCGGCCATGAACAGATATTCGGCACCACCGAAACGCCGGCGAAGCTTTGTGTCCACCACCTTATATATATAAGCGCCCTGTCCGCCAAAGGTCGTCTCCGCGCCCTCGCCGCGACAAGGATTGGGCAGCTGCGTCCACGGCCCGAAAATGTTCTTAGCCGTGAAGAGGCAGGCCGCATTCGGCGCCCAGCCCGTACAGCCACTGGTGATCATCCAGTAAGTGCCATTGTGCTTGAAGATCGTCGGCGCCTCGTTTTGCCCTCCGGGAGCCACGCGCACAAACGAACCGTTGTGACGGAGGTAGTCATCGGTGAGTTGAGCAATGTTGAGCGTCATATTATCCTCGGACGAGAAGATGTGGTAAGCCTTCCCATCGTCATCGACAAACACGGTTTGGTCACGTGCCATCTGTCCGCCTTGCAGGTCACGCATGAAGAACATGCCACGCTCAATCTGTTTTCTCCATTCCGGCGTCCACCACGTCTGCAGCTCAGGGAAGAGCAGCTGATGGTGCAAGTCTGTCGTGTCGGGCAGGCAGAAGCCAATCGGATAGCAGCCCGCATTGACGCAACCCGAACGCACAAAGCGGAACGGCCCCGTAGGACTGTCGCAGACTGCCACCGCAGCACGGGCAGTTGCATAGCCCTGCCCTTTCAGCTCAAGATGAAACCACATCACGAACTGTTTCGTCCGAGCGTTGTATACCACCTTTGGACGCTCAATGATGCATCCCTTCTGTATGTCGCTGTTGGTGTCATCGGTCACGCGGAGCACAAAGCCGCGCGAAGTCCAGTCGCGAAGATTCTTGGAAGTGTAGCAGCTCACACCGAGCGAACTGACCGGTCCATTGTTGCTGCGTGTCTCACCGTACCAATAATACGTGCCGCGATACTGGAGGATATTTCCTCCATGCGCGTTGATATGCTTTCCACTCGTGTCTTTCCAGAGTCCTCCCTCCATCGGTTTCTGTCCCAAGGCGGAGAGAGAAAAGAAGAAGGACAGGCAAATGGCGAGCAGAGATATTTGTCGATAGTTTGTCATCTTTATCTGTATTCTGTATATAATAATGTGTAGTTCTCTTTCCCCATACCGCAACTGGTCAAGAGAAAGAAAAAGGGGATATGCCAAAGCCGATCGACATATCCCCCCTCATCAACTTACATTATATTATAATTAACAACCTTAGTCGTTCTCGGGATCGTACACTATCTTCTTAGCGTTGTAGAACTTCATCTCTGCCAAGCAGAAGAAATTGCTGTTTGAAGCCTCACGAGTGACGACAAAGCGCAAATGAGTAAATGATTTGCCGGCATCAATGCCAGGTGTTGTATACTCTGAAGACTTCGTTGTCGGCAGTCCACTGCCCACCTCAAAGACTTTTTCCCATGTCTCGCCATCATTGCTAACCTGAATCTCGAAGGCTGCTGGCGGACGTTGTGAGCCATTACGGTTCTGATAGTAAAGCATGAATACTTGATGAGTTTCCTTGAAGTCAATCTGTACATACTGCGGCATTGGCTTCTGTGGGGATGACCACCGAGTATGGAAGAACGTGTTGGAGTTACCATCAACAAGATTCTTAATCGGGCCTTCAGATGGTTCCTGGTTGTCAGTACTCAGCTGGTCGGCTGTGAGTTTTAGCTCATCCTCCTTCTCATAGGATATGGTTGGTAACACGGCGCCCGACTGAGCCTTGACTTCTACAGGCTGACCGGCTTCCCCCTTGTCATTAAAAGCCTGAAACGTAAACGTGTAATCGCCATAGCGCTTCAAGGTGTTGGTGATCAACAAAGAGTCGGTATAGACCGACACAACATTCGTCACCTTCTCCTGATTAGCCGGATTGACATACGAGATCTTCATATAGGAGAAGCTCGAATCAGCCGGTACCGTCCATCTCAGTTTGATTGCGCCAGACAGCGCCTCAGACGTCACAGAGGAAGCGTCTATGGTCTTGGGCTGAGCAAGATAGCCCGCCTCTTCAATATTTGTGAAGTTATCGTCACAGGAAGCAAAAGCGGCGCAAGCAATTGCGGCGGCGAAAAGATATTTAGAAATTTTCATGTCATGCGTGTTAAGTGCCCAGGCATTCACCAGGGCATGATGAAACGAATCATACAATAACATTAATATCCAGGATTCTGCTTAAAGTCAGGACTGGTGTGCTTCATCATCTCGGAGTGCGGGATGGGCAGGAAATAGAGCTTGTTGTTCCAGACACGCTTCACGATCTGACGCTTGTAAGTGAACGATCCATCACTGTTCTTGGTGATCTTCATCTCTGTGATGTTGGCGTGCTGCGCCCCCTCTTTCCATCGGCGAATGTCGAAGTAGCGATGATCCTCAAAGGCCAATTCCACCATACGCTCCTTTTCATAGTTCTTCCAGAACGTGTCATTGCTCATGCCTTCCGGGAATTCCAGCATACCGGCGCGCACACGTGTCTGGTTGAGAGCCTCGCGCGGTGACATCGTCAAGTCAGTACTGGTAGCATCGGCACTGCCTAAATAGCGGAAGGCAGCCTCAGCATAATCGAGATAGAACTCACCCAAACGGAAGATAACCCAAGAGTGACGCTTCGAGTTACTGTTGACAGAAGATATATTCACTGATCCGTCAAGCAGCTTCTTCAAGTAGTAACCTGTCGGCGTGGCGCCTGTGAGCGGCTCGCCATTAGCACCACCATAATAAGTCTCCAAGGGCGCACCATTGTACGACGGCCAGTTCTTCTCACCATTGACAGCAACAGTAAGTGCCAGTCGTGGATCACGGTCGTTGTATGGCTTTGCAGGATCGAATCCACTATTGTCTTCATCCCAAGCTTTACCGGTAGACTTCATGTCATAAGCGTCAACCAGCGTCTGTGTCGGGCAGTTGTCACCCTTACCGTTCTCCACGCCACGGGGATAGTTATTGGTTTCCAACCAGTTGAGATCACCGATGCGACGTGCCAAGAGCACTTCGTCGTTCTGCCAGTTGTCTGTTCCCCAAAGATTCTTGTACTGACCCAAGAAGAGGTCGTTGTCCTCGCAGGCGTCGAACACAGCCTTACTGGCCAGCGCAGCCTGATGCCAGAGTTCCTTGTCGCCACTTGTGTTGAACAGCGGGCTTGCCTCATAGAGGAGCGCACGGGCTTTCAAGGCCATAGCAGCCAAGCGTCCGACACGTCCTGTCTCACCGGCAGCAGCATCGTTTTCCAGCGTACCATAGTTGATCGGCAGATGAGGAGCGATCTCATCGCACTCTTTGACAACGAAATCGAGCACGCCCTTAGCCGGTGTGCGGCCCAAGGCGTTAGCCTCGCCGGTGCTGATGACATCCGTGTAGAACGGCACATCGCCATAGTAGCTCACCAGTTTGAAATAGAAGTAAGCACGCAGGAAGCGCACCTCATAGGGCAGGCGATTGAAGCGCGCCATCTGATTGGCGTAGTCCTTATTGAGCTGATACTCCGAGAAGTCGCAGTCCTTGTAGTTGGCAAGGAAATAGTTAGCCTCACGAATACCGCCATAGAAGCCAAAGAACGATGGCGCATTGTTGGCACTGAGCGCACCATTGGTGAAGTTGTTGATGCTTCCTGAGCGCCAGGAATACTCTGCCTCATCGCAAGCAGAGGCAAGCATGCCTTCACCAACAATTCCGTAGTCATAGTCAAGATAGCTGTATATGTTGGTGACAAAGCCTACGGTATTGTCGAAATTATTAAAGACATACTTCTTGCCGTAGTTGGAATACTCTTTATAGTCCATCTCGTCGCTGCACGACGCCAATGTTGCTACGGCGAGCGTTCCTAACAATATGATATTTTTGAGTGTCATAATCTTGTCTTGATTAGAAGTTTAGAATCCCAGTGCGAGACCAACATTGACGGATCTGTTAAGAGGGTAGTTGGCTCCATAGTTCTCCGGATCGGCACGCTTGATGTGGTCGAAGCAGAGCAAGTCCACACCACGCACATAGAGCTTAGCCTTGTTGATGTAGCGTGTACGGGCGAGAAGAGCTTTCGGGAAGTTGTAGTAGACCTCCACATTGCGCAGCTTGAGGAAGTTGCGGTTGGCGAGCCATACAGAGTTGGTGTTGTAATTATTCTTGTTGTCCTGTGAAGACAAACGAGGATACTTGGCCGTTTCAGCTGTTGCAGGAGTCCAACGATGATCGTAGTAATATTGTCCGATATTCGTGTTGTCTACCAATGGCTTCCACACAGACTGAGTATTGAGTATAGCGGTATAGTTTCCTACACCCTGGAAAAGAGCATAGAAGCCCAGTCCTTTGTACTCCAGTCCGAGATTGAACGAATAGTAGATCTCCGGGCATGTGGTGTTGTAACCCATACGCACCTGATCCTGCTCGTCAATCACGTTGTCACCATTCTGGTCCTTGAACTTGATGTCACCGGCCTTAGGCTCTGTGCCCAAACGCTGAACAGGAGAGTTATCAACATCAGCCTGATCTTTGAAGAAGCCAATAGCCTGATAGCCGAAGATAGCACCGACAGGCTGACCTGTACGCTCAAGGTAGCTATACTCACGCGGCTCCTCATACTCTTCCTTGATCTTGTTCTTTGCTAATGTGTAGTTGACTCCGGCTACGAGATTGAGTGCAGGCGCAATCTCATGATTCCACTGTGCCCCGGCCTCAAAGCCCCAACTGTTGACGATGCCGCCATTGACATAAGGGAAGCTGACACCGGCAACAGAAGAGTTCTTTCCGCTTGAGGCTACCCACTGATCATAGCGATGCTGATAATAGCCGTCAAGGGTGAGGTTCAGACCTTTGAAGAAAGTACCATCCACACCGATGTTCCACTTCTCAGCCATCTCATGTGTGCTGTTGAGCGAAGCCAAGCGGCCCTCTTTCCAACCACTGTAACCATCGTAGTTGGACCCCAGGTTATAACCGTCACCGCCCGTGAACACCTGCTCCCAGTAGCCTTCTCCCGGGATATTGTCGATGGAGACAATACCCCAAGAAGCACGCACCTTGAGGAAGTCAATCCATGAGACGTCCTTGAGGAAGTCCTCACGCGAAGCCAGCCAAGCGAGAGAGAAGGTAGGATTCAACGCCGTGCGATGACCCGGAGCGAGTTTATTGCTCGTGGCCAGACTCAGCGACAGATCTGCGAAGTAACGGCTCATGAAACCATAGTGGTTATACCATGAGGCGGTAGTACGGTACCAAGTATTGTTCTGGCCGTCCCAGTTGCGATACTCATAGTTCCACATCAGCACACTCTGGATGGCATGCCCACCGAAAGCACGGTCATAGTTCACACCGATACCCCAGTTGAAGTTCTTGTTCTGCCAGTCGAGCTTAGAGTCACTGCTCATGTTGCTTTCCTTACCTCCTGTGTAGGTGCTGAACTCCGAAGGCTCACCGTCTTTCCAGCCAGTGACCGACTTCATACCATATTTATACTCTCTGGTATGGTTCTCCCAATAAGCAGCGATATTGTCATAGGCGATGCGAGTCCAAGCACTCAGTCCCTTCGTCACAGAAGAGAGGTCCTGCTTCAAGGTCGCGTTGGCAAAGAGCGCACGTGTATGCGCCTTGCTGTAAGCACGGCCTTCGGTCAGAGCAACCGGGTTGGAGTAGCCGTCCCACGTAGCATTGCCACCCCACAGACCATCTTCAGTCTTGATAGGGAAAGCTGCTGCCGGCACTGTATAGATCTTACCCCACAGGTTGTCGCTGGACAGTCCGGGGCGAGAGGCCTCCAAGAGCACACCGTCAAGGTCAACAGAGAGCTGAGTGGTAGATGTCAGATCAATGTCGAGATTCGTACGCAGATTGCCTTTCTGGTACTTATTCTGTGTGCTGTAACCATCGTTGAGGTTGGCATTCTTGATGAATCCGGCATTGTTGACGAGGTAAGCCTCTGTATAGTAGCGCAGGCGACTGCCACCTCCACGGAAGCTCAGCGAAAAGATATCGCTGGAACCATGATTGCGGAAAGTCTCAGCAATCCAGTCTACATTGGGGAAATAATAAGGATACTTTCCACTCTTGAACGCACTGAGTGCATTAGCATCGTAGCGTGGCTCAAGACCGTCATTGGCGTATGCCTCGTTCAAGCCCAATGCATAGTCATAGGCATTGACGAATTTCGGCCGACGCACTTCCCGGTTGAAGGCGTGATCGTACGTGAACTTGATCTCGTGGCTGTTGTACTTACCTCGCTTGGTGATGATGTTGATGGCACCATTAGCGCCTTTATAACCATACAGAGCCGTTGCGGGCGCATCCTTCAACACAGTGACGCGCTCCACCTCTTCCGGCGAGATGTTGGTAATGTTGCGCTCAATACCATCGACAAGGAGCAAAGGAGAGGAACCGTTCAGGCCCTGCAAGCCACGGATATAAAAAGACGGCTCATAGGAAGCATAGTCACCACTGCCCTGCAACGTGGTGAGACCAAGCACCTGACCAAAGAGAGAGTTGCCGATGTTCTTTGCTGACCGGCGGTTGACATCAGTGCTCGTAGCCACCGACATCGTGCTTTCGGAAAGAGGTTGTGTGATACCGAAGCCGATGTTGACGGGAGTGTCGGCATAGCGTGACACTTTAGCGGTGTCTGTCTGGGCTTGTGCCGCGAAGGCCGACATCATCGTGAGGGCGAATAATATCTGTCGTTTCATGAATTTTCTATTTGAATATATAGATTACCATTAATAATAGACTCATCACCGGATTACCATCCTGGATTCTGCGTCAAGCCATAGCCTTTGTTGATCTCGGATGTCGGGAAGGCAGAGAGGAACCACTTCGTAGAGAAGTTTGTCCACCATGAGCGACTCTTGTTGGAGAGTACATAGCGCTCGTAAGAGAAGTGGGTCGGAAAAGCTTCACCGGTTGCATGATTACCCTTATAGGGCTGATCATTGGGTTGACCATTAGTATCGAGACGGCGAATCTTTAAACCATGGAGCGGTTTGCTGAACAGATCGGAGCGACGATAGCGGATCATGTCATACATGCGGCTCTCCTCCAGACCGAACTCACAGTTGCGCTCCTTCAGGATGGCAGCAATCATCTTGTCTTTAGTAGAGACATCATAGCCACTGGCCTTAAGTCCCTTCAAGCCGACACGCTCACGGATGGCATTGACATAGGGGATAGCCTCTGTGATGTGACCGGTCTGTGTCAGAGCCTCAGCATAGATGAGATACATCTCGGCCATACGCAGGTAAGGCCAGTTGCAATAGTTGTTGCTGGAGTTGGCCTGGTTCATATAGAACTTATTGTTGGCCATACCTGTGGCATACTGTCCACTCTCGTCTTTCGAGCGCTTGTCATTACCACCGTCCCAGCACTCCACTTGTTCACCACTCATGTTGCCATTGATGTCCATGTGGTTGAGCGTACCGTTGACGATCATCGTCTCATAGAGGCGCGGATCGCGCGTGAGCTCACGTGGCTTACCCTTATGGATGAACATGGTGTCGAGATCACCGTTTTTCTCCAGGGCTTCATAGTCAAAGGGACGTCCGTCTTTCCAGTCGAACTGCTCCATATAGTCTTCAGTAGGCGTGTAGCCACCGTTGCCGTTGAAGTCTGTTGCCCACAGATATTCCCAGTTATGGGAGTCCTTATTACGTGCACGGGTAGAGATCAAGACCTCTGAGGTGCCACGCTGAGAATAAGCTTTACGGAAAGCAGAGCGGTAAGCACCAGGTGTCGTACCTATTGGCTCAACCAGTGCATAGATATTGCCGTTCTGTGCATTCTTGTCAAAGAAGGCTTTGCAGGCATCTACGACATCCTGCCAGCGGCTTTCCTGATAATCACCATACCAAGCCTGATGGTTGGTGTTGGCGTTTTGGTCGCCCTCGGTGCAATAAGGCTGGGCACTGTTGAACAAGGGAGAGGCAGCGAAGCAAAGGATCTTTGCTTTCAAGCCCATGGCACCGGCCTGTGTGAAACGGCCTTCCCAGTTGCTCGCATCATCACCGAGTGACCAAGGCAACTCAGGAACAGCCTCATCTAAAAGATCGGTCATGAACTTCACCGTCTCTGCGACAGTAGCACGAGGGATCTCGTAGCTTGCCTCAGTTCCTTCGTACTCCTTCTTGACTATAGGCAGCCCGCCATAATTGCGGAACAGATCGAAATAGCGCTCGGCAATCAGGCACTTAGCTTCCGCCTTCAATCTTGTCTTCTCACTCTCCTCCAACGGCGAGCGGTCGACATTGTTAAGGAAGATATAGCAGGCGCGGACGCACTCCCAAACATCATAGTTCATGTAAGGGAAGCGGCCACCGTCACTGCCACCAGTAGAAGGAGCAGAATAGGCACCACTATAGTATAAGCGGTTCACGCCATCCCAGTCGCAATGGCTGTGTACCTCATCGGAGAGTGCATCAATGATGCCTGTATTCATACCTTGGGCCGCATGACCTAACCAGCAGAATGGCAGACCATAGTGCTGCTTGGCATAGCAACTCCACAAGAAATTGCGTGTGTACTCGGCATTGTTGAAGATGGTGTCCTTCGTCACGTCGCCACCCGGGGCTTTCTCCAGAAAGGCGTCACCGAACTTCCACTCGTCGGTACAGGAGGTAAAGCTCATGGCAAAGAGAGCCAATGCCAAAGCCAGACCTGAGAATATATGGTTTCTATTGAAAGTTTTCATCTTATTGTCTTTCATTAATAATGATAATTATCGATCAACCTTAGAATCCCAATTTCAGCGTAGCAGCGAAAGAGCGTGTCAAAGGATAGTTTGGACGCGAGCTGGTACGAGACTCCGGATCACCCCACTTGAAAGGAGAGAAAGTCAGAAGGTTGTAGCCCGAGAGCTGAAGCGTCATATCTGTCATCTTGATCTGATGCATCCACGGGAAATCGAAATGGTAAGCGATCTGTGCGCTCTTCAGTCTGAGATACTTGGCATCCACCTCATAAAGGGTAGAAGCAGCGTAGTTGTTGCTGGCATTAAGCTTCGTAGCACGTGGATACTTAGCATTTGGATCGGGATTGTCGGGAGTCCACACGTGGTCGTACTGGTATTGCAGCAAGGCTTTCTCCTGCTGGTCACCGAGTGGCTGACGGAAGCACTCGTCAAGCATACGGCTGACATTCCAAGCTGCTGTCCATCGCATACCAAACTCAAACTTTTTCCACTGGAAGCCCATATTCAGTCCTGCTGTGTACTGAGGATCATCAGTGTGACCGATGGCATAGCTGTAGTCGTTGTTGTCGATGACGCCATCATGGTTCAAGTCGACATACACCGCATCACCATCCTTCAGCACGACACTGTGTGTTGGCAGGTCTTCACCATACTGAGCTTTGTATTTGTCATTGGATGTCTTGCTGTCATAGAGTCCCCAGAACTGGCGGATGAGACGCGAGCCGATACGGTGTCCCTTCTGATAGAGCCAATCATAGCTCTGCGGAGCCTCCATCTTTTCCTTGATTTCGTTCTGGTTGTATGACAGGTTGCCCTCAACATAATAGCGGAAGTTGTTGCTGATGCGGTCCTGCCACTTCAAAGAGATTTCATACCCCCAACTGTTGACCTTACCCAAGTTAGCTGCCGGCAAAGTGAAACCAAGGATACCCGGAGCCACGGTAGAGGTGAGCAGAATGTCTTTACGACGCTCGTAGTAGTAGTCGAAAGTGGCTTTCAAGCGACTGGAAAGGAAGTAAGCATCCACACCATAGTCCTGCTTGAACGACTTCTCCCATGTCACGGCAGCGTTGTGCTTGGTACCCTCGGCCGCACCGTGCTGATAGGTATCGGTATTGGTACCGAAGTTGTAGACATAGAGATAATTGTGGTTGTAGGCGCCCCAACTGGAGTAGAGGTTGTAAGGATCTGCCGTGTACATGAAGCGCTGGCCATTGAGCTGGTCGTTACCCACAAGACCCCAGGAAGCACGAAGCTTAAGGAAATCGACATACTTCTTAATGGGCTGCCAGAACTTCTCTTCAGAAACGGTCCATCCCACAGATCCTGCAGGGAAAGTACCATACCGCTTGCCCGGTGCAAAGTTCTCTGATCCGTTGTAACCGATATTGAACTCAGCCATGTACTTGTTGGCATAGTCATAGGTCACACGGCCTACCATACCTACATAGCCATGGGGAATATCGGAGTAGGAACTGGGATAATAGGTCTTGCTTTGGTTGTAGAGAGCCAGCGCACCTACATGATGCAGTCCGAAGTTACGGCTGTAGTTGAAGCTGGCTTCCATATACCAGTCACGGGCCTTGCCGAACCGCTCGTTGTAGCCCAACTGGGAATCCTGACCATTCTTGCGATATTGCATCACGCCGTCGACGAGTACAGGATTGTAAGTAGCTACACCACCACTGCGCTGCTTGGTAGTGCTGTAGGAACTGTTATATGATCCTTTCAGTTTAAAGGACAATCCCTTGGTGATGACATCAAGTTTCTGATTGAGTACCACATCGATATTCAAGGTATTGGTGTTGACATTTGTGTAGCCCTTGCCATAGAAAGCCGACAGACCATCCATGCCGACGAAGGGCAGAGAGTTGCCGTCAGCATCTACATCGGTGGTTGACTGGACATAGCGACCGTCGATAACACCAGGGCTCGAGAACGGAGTTGTATTGTAGATTGTACGGAAGAGCTGGTTACCATCCTCCTTGGAGATAGGAGTCTGCTTGATATCCACACGACCACCGATATTCAATGACAGCGTTGTCGTCTTCGTCACATCATAGTCGAGATTAGCACGGTAGTTGAAGCGTTTGTACTTGAAGTTGAAATCATAATCCAGTCCTTGCTGCTTAAACAAACCGTCCTGGGTAAAAGCACCTAAAGAAATGAAATAACGAACTTTCTGCGTACCACCACTGATGTTAATGTTGTGTTGCGTCTGAAGGGCTGAGCCTTTCAGTAGATAGTCCATCCAGTCGACATCAGGATAGCGGATAGGATCGGAGTGATCCTTGAACTTCTGCAGGACAGCATCAGAAAATCGGGGTGCTGCGCCATCGTTGATCTGCATCTGGTTGCAGTAGCGGGCGTAGTCGTAAGAGCCGGCCAGTTTGAGCAAGTCTGTCGGCATGACAAGACTGGCACTTGTTGACATGTTGATCTTTGCCTTGCCCTCTTTACCACGTTTAGTAGTGACGAGGATGACCCCATTGGCACCACGCACACCAAAGACGGCAGTAGCGGAAGCATCCTTCAGCACCGTGATGCTCTCAATCTCATTGGGATCGATTTCAGAGAAGTCACGCTCCACACCATCCACCTGGATGAGCGGTGAAGAATTGGCCCATGTAGCCTTACCACGCACAAAGATACTGGCGGCGTCGGCACCCGGCTCTCCTGAGTACTGCACAGAGGAGATACCCGGTACAGATCCTGCCAGCATGTTGGTGACAGAGGCCGTCGGCACTGTGGTCAGCTCGGCTCCTTTAATACCTGAGATAGCACCTGTCACCGTCACCTTTTTCTGTGCGCCATAAGCCACCACCTGCACTTCCTGCAACTGTTTGGCATCGTCAGAGAGCGTGATCATCATGTCACGCTCAGAGGCTTTGACTTTCTTTGACGCATAACCCACGGAAGACACCATGAGTTCTGTGCCCGGATTCACATACGCCGTGAACTTACCGTCGAGATCAGTGACGGCAATGGCCTTACCAGCCTTGTTGAGGATGGTGGCACCGATGATCGGCTGACCACTGGGATCCACTACCATACCTTTCACAGACTTTGCCTGTTGCTGCACCGCTTGGGCGGCATGGGCCTGGATCGGGAATGTTGCCAAGGTCAAGGGTAGCATCCCTATCATGGCACAGGTGGTCAGACCTGCCAGCTTTTTACTTAAATTGTTTTGCATGCATTTAAGCTTTTAGTCGTAATATAATAGATGTTATTAGTTCTTCTATTTTCAGAGTTTACCTGGTGTTAAGCATCGTTTACGTCTCTTCACCACTGCAAAGATTGCAAAAATCACTTAACGCACGGGGAACAAATCGTGATACAAGGGCTTAATATCGATAAAAATGCGATAATCCGTTAACGAATCACAACTTTCTTTCCCTGATAGATGTACACGCCTTTATTGTGGGGATGTACACTACGACTGCCGTCAAGCGCATAGAAATATGGATCCTGATTCTTGTCTAACGTCAAAGACTTGATACCCGTAGACGAAGTCTTGGAATAGACACGCACATAATCAATATAGTAGCGTTGCGGACTCTGGAAGTGCTCGAGTGACCCTCCGTTGTTTCCACCCAAGGCAAGATTGATGAGCAGATACATGGGCTGGTCACGGAAAGGATTGTAGCTCTTCTCCATATTACCGTCACTCCACCACACGTGGCTTTCCTGGGCATCAGATACGCGAATACTGTTGAGCAGTTCATTGTCGCAGTAGATGCGGATATAATCACGATCCCAGTCACACCGCCACACATGATATTTGTCGCGCCAGTCCTTGTCTTTCTTGACAAGATCAGAGACATACTTTACTTTGCTATTCCATGTTTGCCCCCACTGCGACCATCCGTCGCCCCAACAGGCATTGGCATGGATCGCTTCCTTACCGCCACTGGGGTAATACTCCATAATGTCGACCTCACCACTATACGGCCATGCGATCCAACTGGGGTCGGCTCCAAGCATCCAGATGGCAGGCCAGTTACCCAATGCACATGGAATTTTGGCACGAACTTCTATTCTCACATACTTCCAACCGGCACGGTTCTGACTGGGATCCTGCTTCACCTTGCTGACGAGAGAGGCAGAAGAATATTGATAGCTCTTGCCGTTGACAGTCGTATTCTCCTTATAAGCAGAGATGACCAAGTTACCGTCTTTCACGTTAGCATTCTTACGACTGATCGTGTAACCCTGTGCTTCATTATTACGATGACCTTGGTCATAGCCCCAATATTCAGATTTTGGAACACCCGAATAGTTGAACTCATCATGAAAGATCAGTTCATACCCAGGATACGCATTAGCGATGTCCTCATCAGTTTCTTGAGCGAATACGCCCAATGCCGCCACCAGTGATAGTGCCAGAAAAAGGAATTTCTTCATGGTATAATATAATTTAGGTGTTATGAAAGAGGTTGGCGGCACGATGCCGTCAACTTGATTTAATTATTTGATGATGATTTTCTTTCCGTTCTTAATAACCAGGCCGTGATAGCCTTTGTTCACTCGTTGTCCGGCAAGATTATACAGCGTCTCTGTTTCGTTGTGCTGCGCATTAGGCAGAGCGATGCCCGTTGCCATGCCTTTGCCAATCTTCACCAGTCTTACATGAGAGAAGCTGTACCATCCGGCAACATTCTTTCCGTCTATCGGACCATTGGCCACTTTGATGCCAACCGTCTGATCCTTATCCAAAGTAAATTTCAGACTTGTATCGTTCCAACCGCGTCCAAACACTCCGCCCTCATTACCGATAGCTGGCAAAGAAGCCTTGGTAATGTCTGTCGTCAGCTCATCATTATCGTTGACCTGGCAAACACTCAGTGAGAAATTGGCGAATCCTTGTTGAGCACGAGCACAAACAGTCAGGAGATAGTCGCCCTTTTCAAGATCATAGACTTCGGTGGTCACCATTTGGTTATTGGCATTACCATTATAGTAATCGAAATAGCCGCCGGTAGTACCATCAGCCAACGTGTAAGGTTCATTGTTTTTCCAGCCGAGATTGCCACCAGTCTGAGAGTAGGTCCAGCCATCAACATTCTTAGTGAAGGAAGCATTCGGGATCTGACTCGTCAAGTCTTCAGCACCCTCCACGGCTTCCGCCATGCCATTGCTCTCCACGTAGGCACGCAGTGCCGTATTGATTGCGTTTGCCTTCGTGGCAGCGTCTTCAGCACTTGTCGGCTCACCGACTTGCTTGGCATTCTCAAAGGTGGTCAGCTTATCAACAAGAGCATAAGGCAGCTCAGCTATTTCTGTAGTCTTAGCAAGTGCCAGAGCATCATAGCTGCTCTTAGCGTCGCGGAAAGCCTGAATGGCTGCTGTCAAAGCCTCTGTGGCTGCATGGAAATCAGATATGACCTCCTTGTCGACCAGTTGCTGCAAGTTTTGACGCTCTATTCCCGCCACATGCTCGTAAAGATCATTCTCTCCCTCACCAAGAACAGGATACAACAGAGCTTTGGCTTCCTTGACCAAGTCTGCATATCCGGTTTTAGCGCCAGTCTCCAGTGTCGTGTAGATGAGTTGGAAATAATCGGCACGGAACCATGCCTTATCGCCTTCGCCCTCAGTACTGAGTTGAATTAGCAGTGAAGCGCCTTCGTCTACGGCGACCATATTGCTTTCTACAGTAGTATAAGGATGCACTCCGGAAGCAACCAACTGCTGCTCTTTACCATCACCGACTTTGAGCATTACCTGAGCCGCAGAAGGAATCTGCACGGCGACCTTCACCTGATAGTATCCAGCTGACAATCCCTTGACCGTCTGACTGACATAGCGTTTCTTGTTTTTAGTGTTGTTATAGTCGTAAGCATTGAAGTAATGTTCGCCATCGCAGCCGGTATTGTCTTCATCAGCAACGAACGTCTTCACCTTGGTATCAGACCCATCGTCGTGAGACCAGCCCTTATCACCATCCTCGAAAGAAGGATTTGTCAACAGATAGGTCACGTTTGCCCCATCTTTCGTAGAAGCAGTCTTGACTGCCCCAGTAAGCGTTTTCACTTCTTCATCGACATTCTCTTGCGTTGCCTCTTTGCTGTCGGCCAATGTCTGAGCCGCAGTGATGGCTGTCTTCAAGTCGTCATCATTGAGCGTAGCATTGGCTGCAATAGCGTTAGCAATGGCAGTATTGAGAGCTGTCTTATCAATGACTGCCGTCAACTTGAAATTGTCGACACCATTCTGCTGGTCATCTTTCGAGCGCTCGAAAGCCACTCCTATAAGAACAGGTGTAGTACCGTCAGAGCGGAAAGTCACGCTGACGTTTTTCCATTTGTCGTCTGTGGCATTGTCGGTGGACTTTGTCTCTCCTGCAAAGATATGCATTTTGCCCTTATCATTGCCTATAATATCGGCAGAGAGCTCATAAGCGCCTGCTGGCAAGGTGACGCTTTGCTGCAACTTCAGCAATTTGGCGCTGCCCCAACGGAAGCGCACACGATAAGTCTGCTTGCCGAACTTCTTCTCATCAAGTTGAATGAAATTGCCTTTGAAGTTGGAGGAATAGAGAAGATCGCCTTCTTTCAGCACAGAGTAGTCGTTCTTGTCTCCATGCTCATAGACGACATCCCAGTCCTGAGGCTGATAGATCGCACGATGATCCTTGGCAACATTCATACTATACTCCGTATGAATCGTATAGTCTCCCTCAAAGTCTGCATTCTTCAAGTACTGACTTGTCACGTCAGTCTGAGCGTTGGCAGACGTGGTGAAGCCCAAGAAGGCACACACCCACAATGTCTTGTAAAGTCTTTCCATATAGTTTAGGTTTATAATTGATTTGGTATGTTGCAAAATTAACATATTAACATGTCGACATAGGGAACAAAACAGCTAATTCAGGAGAAAAAAATGATAATTCTTTGTGGTTCCATTAACAAATCATTAACTTTGCAGCAATATGAGAAAGATGGTAACAAAATCAGATATATCGGTCTTTTAGTGTTTTCCCTAATCAGGAGCATTGCTTGTATGGTTTTCTCTCTACCCAGCTTCACTCCCCCCTGCAGCTTTCTCCCTAAGAGAGGCTTACATTATGATGCTTACCAACAATAGACTCAAGAGCTACGAAGGGTATTTTCTGAACTATTGCCGGTAAGAAAGAAAAAGGGGATATGCCAAAGCCAATCGACATATCCCCCTCATCAACTTACTACTTATTCTAAATTACGACATCTCTGTTGTCATGTAAGAGTTCTGTAAGCGCAATTATATTTAGTTGAGCTTGTTGTTGGGCTTGAAGAAAAATACTATTTGATTACTACTTTCTTACCCTTGAAGATGTAGATACCACGTGGCAGACCATCGGTAGTGGTAGCATGGTGGCGCACGCACTGACCGCTTAGATTATACACATCTGCAGGTTGAAGGCCGACAGTACCAGTAGTTACGGCTTTGATGCCCGTAGGCGGTACTACGGTATCTATGGCACGTGACTCTTCCGCAGTAAGGATGAGCCAACGCAAACGATGCTGTGAATTTGCATAGCTAAACGTCAGCGGAGACACCGATCCGCGTGCTGAGGCGCCAAGGCAATGAGGGCTGGCCGTGTTTTCCGGACGCACAAGGGAGTAGCCGCGCACGTCGCTTCCGGAGACTATCTCCACTCGTCCACGTATGAGCTGCAGTCTCGATTCCGTGGTGACAGCTTCGGCCTTACACTTGAACACCCCCGAAATGTAGGCGATATTGTCACCCGTAGCAACATTAGTGAAAGTGTAGTAGCAGGTATTGGGATTAAACGTTATCGTCCAAGCCACGCTATCGTTCAACTCTGCTTCCGCCGTGGACATGGTTGTCCACTTCAACGTTTTGTCAGCGCTTTCCTTCAGGAACGACGAACAGAGGCCGTAGGTCTCATCCTCGTTTTTCAAGTAGTATTTGATAGTATCTTCCTGGTCAAACGCATAGTAGGGAGCTGCAAAGTTGATGGAACTTGTAGCAGGCAGTCCGTCCTCGCAGAGCGCTTGGCAGACAAGAGAGTTGGCGATGTACAGTGCTGCCGTACCGTTGTCCTCATTGGCACCATTGATACCAAAGGGCCACAGATGCTGGTAGTCACCATTGAGCTGTTCCGTATCATTATTATCGAGGAAGCGCACCACATCGTTGGCACGGTCACCGAGCCAGTGTCCCGACGAGCGGTTGCTGCCATCACGTCTCTCACGGAAATTGTCATTATTGAACCAGAAGTCACACGTGCCTACACCCACTCCGTGCAGCATCTCGTGCAACAGGGTGCCCGTGCGCTGGTAAGAAGAGTTGGAACCAACACGGATCCAACCGCCATAGCTGCAATCAGCCGTGGGGGTACCCGATTCGTAGCCAACACTGAGGCTCAGTCCCTTGATGCTTGTCAGATTGTTCCAATAGTTCACGGCATCCTTTGTAGCTGCCGTGATACGACTCTTTGCTCCGGTATTGTCATCCCCTTCACGTATGGAGTAGTTGATGTTGCCTTTTGGCAGGGTATAGAACTTTTTCGCCTCGCCATAAGCCACCTGATACCCCGAGGTGATGGCATAGGGTCGCATGTAGTAGCGCGTGCTCGGTGTAAGTCCGTCAATAACATAGATGACACCACTCTGCTGCATGGTCTGCACGCTGCGCATGTCAGCAATGGTGGGATTGGGATGCGTGGCATAGCAAAATCCGCGCTCAGTCACGCTGGCACCATTGCTGTTGAGCGTCATACGTCCGAAAGCCATCGTGGCGCCTCTTGTCATGCGCTTGCCGGTAGTCACAGTAGGAGCCTTGCCGGTGGGGTTGGCATAGTGATAGTCCTCAATAGCCTTGGTGAGATCGTCGATGGACTCATAAACCTCCTCGCGCGTGGCCTCGTCATTGGCGTAAAGCGTATTGGCCTTGTCAATGGCAGCCTGCAATGCGGCGGCCTCGTTGCCTGCACCGCTACCGTAGAATTTGTTAGCCTGGGTGATGAGTTTCTTCAAATCCTCTTTCACGGCATCCACATCAACCTTGCCATATGCGGTTGTGCGCTCCAACTTCACGAAGTCGCAGACCACCTTGGCATAAGCCGAACTGTTGGTGGGCATCTTAATATTTCGTGCCGCAAAACCTATCATGAGGTCGCCCTGGTAGGAACGTATCAAAGTAAACACCACGGTGTCACCCACCCACTTCAGACATGGGAAAGAGTCGAGGGCCGAGTATTTCTTAGTGTATTGTCCGACAAAGGCGAGAACACTTTGTCCGGCTGTCTTTGAAGCGTCAGCATTGTACCAAGCTGCGGTGAGCCGGTAGGTACCGGCCGGGAGCTTCACGGTCTGTACATAACGTACGGTGTCGTTCCAACCTGTGCTCAGCGCCAGTACTCCTCCATTGTCTGTACCGTCATAGCCTAATGCAGGCACGCTGACACCATTGAAAGTCATCTTAGAGCCTAACTGGATAATGGCCGTGGAGTTGTAGGTCACACGGGGCGTGCTTTTCCATCCAGACACTTCTGAAATGACATTGTTGAGGTCACCTGTGGCCGACTTACCGTAGTTGTACCCTGTATTGAACCCTGCGTTTTGCAAGTAGTACGACGTGATGTCATAATAGGTAACGTCGGTCTGGGCGTGTGTGGCGATGGGGAAAACTGCACATACCCATAGCAGGATATTGATGAGGAAAACTTTATACTTCATATATTTAGATGGTTAATAGGGAAATAAGTATTTGAGTGGACACAGCGTCCACCCAAACACAGAAAAACGATATGGCTGCTGCGAAGCAGTTAACTTAAAGTCCTATCTTGCCCTTGAACGAGAGATACCAGTTCTTCGGGTCGTAGAGATCTTTCTTGATCGTGGCTTTCACAGTACCCACATTGTCACTGCCGTCACGTCCATAGACGCGGGCGGCGAGGTAGGCGGGACTGTTACGGCGCAGGGCTACACGCATGAGATCGTAGAAGCGGGTACCCTGGAAGCAGCACTCAAGCGCATTTTCATCCATGATGAGGTCTTCTACTTTCTCAATCTGATAGCTCAGCGTGTCACTGGCCAAACTGTCCGTGGGGAACTGATAGTAAGGATTAAACTCGGTCCATCCGCATCCGCGACTGTGAATGCCGATCGTGTTGTAGGGAGTGTTGCTCGTGATGTCGCGCACGATGTAACCCGTGTTCGCCGTAAAGGGGAAGTTGAACTGCGACACGAAGGCCGAGTCGGAGGCTGTGTGGCAATAGGGCAACACATACTCGCCGATGACATCGTTATTCACGCCACGCGCGAGAATCTGGAAGGCAAAGCGGGGATAGCCTGCACGGTTCAGCGCCTCAGCCAGGCGCAGGTAGACCATCGGACGGGTATAGATGGCGATGTTGCGGGTTGAATACTTGGCGATCCCCTGAATGGTGATGTGCTTGCCATTGTAAGAACCATTGCCCGTTACCCATACATTCATCAAGCGGAGGTCTCCCGCGAGGTTATTGCTGAGGTCGCTCGGGGCAATGATCGTCGAAGCCTTGACACCGAGTTTGGCATCCATATAGCAATACTTCTGGCTAGCTGAGAGGTTCTGCATACCTTTCGACGGGGTAATGCTGGCCTTATAGTCGTTGTTGGTATTGGTGTTGAAGTAATTGCGCAGCTGACTGTAGTTACCCTGCGAGGGTATGGAGTCACCGGCGATCATCGTCACCACACTACGGCTACTGCTGTAGGTTTCATAACCATAAGACAAGGAGGTATGAAGGGTATTCCAGTTGGGACTACTAAACATCACGCTGTTGGTGCCAAGCGGGAAATAGCTGTTGGCACCATTGGCCGTAGAGATGAAATGATAATAGTTGAGAGCTGCCTGCTTATAGTTACCGGCCCAAAGGTTCAGGTCACCGAGGAGCCAGCTGATGGGGAAGTAGAGCAGACGCGAATCAACGGATCCGATGACACCCAATCCCGGGCGCTCCACGTCGATAAGCGGTGTGAGGTCGGCGATGAAGTACTGACAGATGCCCTGCAGATCCTTAGTCTCATAGTTGGCGTTAGCCTCAGCCTCCGTGGTGATCGGCGTGGTGACGAAAGGCACCTTGCCATAGTTGAGCACAAGCTGAAGATAGGTCCAGGCGCGGTAGGCTTTCACTGCCGCATACTCCTTATAGAAGAGTTTCTCACCACGGTTGTTTTTCACCGCGGTGTCGCAGCGGGCGATATAAAGGTTGCAGTTGTTGATGACGGCATAGTAGTCCTTCGGGCTGTTGAACGCGTTGTCGTCATTGACATCGAAATCGGCAATGCCGCGCAGGTCAGCACTGGCGTTGGCGGTGACATCAACGAGGTCGCCGCGCAGCTCACCCAGAAGGATGGTGCGGTCGCCCAGCGCCTGCATCTTGTTCATGATGCCGGTGAGGGCATAGATGGAATCGCCCGGCTCGTGGAGACGATAGTCATCAGTATACTGCACATGGTCGGAATCCTGCTCAAAGAAGTCGGTGCACGAGCCGAAGAGCACAGCGACCTGCATCAGGAGCAAACACAAAATATATTTAGCTTTCATATCTGTTGGTCTCTAAGAGATGATTAAAGGTTGATTTTCACACCGGCAACCACAGAGCGGCTCTGAGGCAGCTCTCCAAGATCGATGCCCTGACCGATGACCGACGAGATAGCGGAAAACTCCGGGTCAGAACCAAGATACTTGGTGACGGTGAAGAGGTTGTTGGCCTGAATCCAGAACTGGAAGCCCTGAAAGAACGTAGAGTTCACAGGCAGGTCATAGCTCAGCGTTAGGGTCTTCAGGCGCAGATAGCTACCGTCCTCGATCCATCGGTCGGAAAAGCGGCTGTTGCCCATCGGATCCTGAAAGGTAGTGCGAGGCACGCTGGTCTGCTGACCTTCGGCCTGCCAACGGCTGTTGAGCGCGGTGGTCTGATTCATGAAGCGGCTGCCACCCTCAAGCTGCGAGCGCATGTAGTTGTACACTTCGTTGCCCACGCTGTAGTTGAGGCGAGCCTCCAGGCGTAAGCGCTTATAAGTCAGAGCGGTGAACAGGTTGCCGTAGATGTCGGGATTGGGATCGCCGATAACAGTCATGTCCTTCTCGTTGATCTCATGGTTGCCGTCGACGTCGACGAAGCGCATGTCACCAGCCTGGAAATAGTGCTTGGTAACACCGTTGGCGTCAAGGATGTAAAGGCCGGCCTGTCGGGCTTCGTCACTTGTGGCGAACACACCGGAGGTCTTGTAGCCATAGAAGAGATTGGCACCCTTGCCTACCTCGGAACGAATGGTGGCTCCGTAGAGGGTCTGCTGCATAGCTTGGGCACCGTCTGCCAAAGCAGTCACCTTATTCTTATAGTGTCCCAAAGTGGCACCAGCCTCCCATTGGAAGTTTTTCAGGGCGAGGACCTTGCCGCTGAGGCTGACGTCGAAGCCTGTGTTTTCGAGCTTACCGTCGTTGCTCCAGTTGCTGTCAAGACCGGAGAGGAAGTTCAGACTCTTGAGCATGAGCAGGTTGCGTGTCCAACTCTTGTAGACGTTGAAACCGACGCTCACACGGTTGTTGAGCAGACGGGCGTCAAGGCCAAAGTTGGCGCGACCGGTTGTCTCCCACTTCACCTTGGTATTACCTATGCCAGTAATGGTCTTACCGGCGATGGCGTTGATGAAGAGTTTAGAGCTCAGATAGCTATGAGCAGCATAGTAGCCGATATTATCGTTGCCGCTCACGTCGTAGCCAGCGGTCAGACGCAGGTAGTTGACGATGGGATTACCGGCGAGCCACGGCTCGTTGGTCATCACCCAAGCTCCCTGCACCGAAGGGAACAGTCCCCAGACGACGCCACAGATCTTTGCGCCACCGTCGGCATCACGGCCGAAAAGCGAAGAACTCTCAGCAGAGAAATCGGCTGTGAGGAAGTAACGGCGCAGATAGTCATACTGTGCCTGTGCATACCAGTTGATGTTGCGCCACTTTTCGTTAGTACCGTAGCTGGTGGCATTCATCAGACTGGAGCTCATAAACGGAGTCTTATCAGAACCGGTGTTGTAGCCGAGCTGATAGTTGGGACGATACTCTTCCCAGTTGATGCGCACACCGCCGAAGGCACTCACGCTGTGTCCGGCATAGCGGTTGTTCCAAGCCAGACGCGTATCGCTCATCATGGAGTTTTGCTTGGCAAAGAGCGAGCGCACCTCATTGGTGCGGTAGCCGTTGACCGAAGAGACATAGTACTCAGGAACACCGTTGATAGGCACGTAGTACTTCTCATTGGCGTTGACGAGGGTATAGCTGAAATGCTCGCTGAGTTGCAGGTGCGGGTTGATGGTGAATACCGGCATGATGCTCAGGTTGAGCATGGAATTCTCAAAGCGATTTTTGTTCTCACCGTCGCCATAGGTGTTCAATGCCCAGGGATTGGCGAGTTTCCAGTTGTAGTTGTTGTAGTCGGCTAGAGCCTCCGTGAGGTAGTCCTCGGCAGTGATGTCGAGATGTGAGGAGGAGAGCTCACCATGTCCGTAAGAATACGGACTCAGGAAAGGCGACTTAACATAAGCAAGGAAAGAGGGTGCTGTCGGCGTACCATCGTCGTACCCAGCGGGCGCACCATCGTCACGGATACTGCGCGTAGTGTTGGAGAACGAAGCGTCGAAACGTACCGAAAGCGGATCGATAAGCCGGATATCGGTATTGAAGCGGATGTTGAAGCGATTCATATCGTTGTACTTCAACGTGCTGTTGGCGGTCGTATAGCCCACGGAGAGGTTATAGCTGGCCACCTTGTCACCACCCTCGACCTGAATGCCGTAGTTCTGGGTCAGTGCGGAGCGGTAGACCTTATCTTTCCAGTCGGTGTCGTTATGATACTGCTTATAATAATAGTAGTCAGGATCAGTGTTGAGCCATTTGAAGTCACGGATGGGCGTACCGGTGGACTTGAGCAGTTCCGAGGCATAGCCACGGTACTGGCTGGCGTTCATCATGTCTATGAACTTTGGCTCAAAGGTCACTCCGGCTGACAGAGAAGCGGTGATGCGCGTAGCCATACTCTTCGAGCGCTTGGTATCAATGAGGATGACACCATTAGCACCCTTGGAACCGTAAAGGGCAGTACCGTTGCGTAGCACGGTGACCTTGTCGATGTCGGTGGGATTGATAGCCGTGAGAATGTCGTTGGCAAAACCACTGTGGAGCATGCTGTGACCATACTGCTGGTCGAAGATGACACCGTCGACGATGATCAGCGGCTGGGCATTGGCATAGATACTGTTCAAGCCCTGCACATACATATTGGCGCCCACGCCGGGCGTGTTGTTGCGGGTGATGACGTGAGCATAAGCGCCGAGCTGCTTTTCAATTTCTTCTTTGACATTGAGTGCCCCGGAGTACTGCATATCACTGGCCGAACGGTCGTTGCGCAGGTCGGTGGAAGCATCGTAGTCCGCAGTGAACGTAGAGGGATAGAGCAGCAGGTCGCCCTGCTCCTCACCTTTGACGAGTCCAGTGAAGAGCAGATTATGGGATGGCAATTTCACAGTGATCGACGAGGCGAAGACAGGGACGTCGAAGGCGAACGAGCCGTCGTCGTCGGTCAGAGCCGTATAGCCCTGCACACCCACGGAACCGACAATGGCACCGGGCAGCGGTTTGTGGGTGACAGCGCTAAGGACCCGTCCGGTGATATGTCGCGTGGAATAGTGCTTCCTCACCGGTGCTACGACCGTCTTCTTCACGGGCTCAGCATCCTCCATGTCGTCCTGGGCATGAACACCCACAGGCAAGGTCAGCAGACCGGCGGTTAGGAAAACCATCGGCAACCGGCGGCTGATTGTATGATAGGATATGATAGTGTTGATTTCCATGTTTCGTATTTTTAAAGATGGGTTGTTGGTTGCTGGTTACTCCTCGTGGGGTTTGAGGATGATGGCGTCGATATGCAGATAACGGTTATACTTACCACTGCGTATCTGACTGTTGCTCACACGGGTGTCGATGATCAGCTGCGCCGTGGGTTTCTGGTTGTAGCCACAATAATTGAACTTAAAGTCCTTGGCCACCAAGAACGTGTCGACCTTGTCGGCTGTGGTGGTAAACTTCGTGCCCAGCGTGGTCCAGGAAGAAGCCATAGAGGAAATCTTGCCACCTTTGTCGGATTGTGCCAGACGCACACGGAAGACGGTGGGCAGACGCTGCATATCGCTTGCCTGCTCGTCGCCAGCGATGGCCGGTGCCGTGATGACATAGATGTCATAGGGCACATCGGAGAGCAAGTTAGGCAGATTGAAATAGACCAAAGGATTGCTCGACGTGCCGGAGGGAGACAGCGTGCTATAAGAGTGACCGTGGATCTTATCATAGAAGGGGTTGTCGGTGGACACCTTCGTTACCTCAAGTGGATACACAGTTGACAGCTCATCCACAGAGTCGACATTAACAGAGTTCTCACCCTCAAGGTAATAGTTCCACATGAAGGTCTCGCGGGCATTAATGCGCCAATTGGCTTGACTGAGCAGCACACCATTGCTGCACGTGTGTTGGGCGGCACCACTGAACACACCGTCAGCAGAGAACGGCTTGTCATAGATGCAGTAGCGCTCACGGGCATCGCCATAGTAAGCCTCGCGGTTCTGAGGCTTCCGGGCATTCGTAGAGAAGGCGGAGTCCTGGAACGACACCTCGCTGTTGACGGAGTTCACCGAGCGGTTGAACACCGTACCGGTGATGGCTGCCAAGCGGGAATTTACCCAGGTCAGCGAGTCGCGCAGACGGAGATCGCTGCTGTAGACGCTGTTGTTGTACTTGAAATACTTCTCGTACTTCGGCACGAGTTTATTCCACACCTCGTTGGTGGGGGCAAGCATCCAATAGGTACTGTCCTCGGCATTGATATAGCCCAGACCATCGAGGAGTTCGTTCTGCAACGTAGACACGGAGTCGAGGTAAACGGTCTTACCGTCGATAATGTCACCAGCCACACTCTTTGCGGGGTTAAATTTGTAGCGGTTGAATGAATAGATGAAATTGGCCACAGAGTCGAGGTTTTCCACTTTTTTCAGTCCTTCAAGGATATTCGGCACATAGCCGGCCGGCTGTGCCACGGTGTAGAGCACACCGTTGCCATAGACCTGGTTGCCCTTGGTGATGGCATCATCACCGAACTTCGAGGCTGTGAGCAATTTATACTTGCCGTTGAGCATGACGATAGAATCGTTAGAGGACGTGCCAGTAGAGTAGTTGTACAGAGCGATATGATTCTGCACAAACTCCTTGAGCGTGCTGTTGTCTTTGTCGCGCACACCCCGAGTCTTCTCTGTCTTGTAGGTTTCGATGAGTTCGTCGGCGCTCTCTTTGGAGAAGTTGTCGTTGGTAGGCGCGAATACTGTGAACATCTGGCTGCTGGCCAGCGCACGGTCGTAGCCCACGGCCTTCACCACCGAGGCGAAGTTGCTCAAGTCGGGATTGGCTTCGATACCCTCCCACAGATTGCCATCAGCACTGACGGTGGCATGATAGTGGTTGTCCCAGTCATCTGTGCAACTGGCCAGAGTGAAGACAGCCATGAGCACCGGGACTATTTTCTTATAGATATTTCTTTTCATAATCATTGGTTCTTCTTTCGTGGTTCTCGTTTACAAGTCTGTCTCCATCTGTCCCGCACCGACAGCATAGATGCTCTTTGGCACAATCTCGAGATAGTCGAGCATAAACTCGTTGTTGTTACCAAGCTTGCTGGTCGACGTACAGCGGATACGCAGGTAGTGGTCAGTCTTCGGATTGATGTGTACGGTACATAGCACAATGCGATGTGTACGCGAGTTATTGACAAACTCGTTGATGACGCTACCATCAGTATGATAGCCACCGTAAGGTCCGCGGTAACGTCCAAGGTTGCGAAGCATCTTTTGATCCTGAGCCTTCTCCTCGTCGGTGAGTTTGGCCCAATTATCAGTGAACTTATTACCGAGAATACTCTCGTCGTTGAGGAACTTACGCATATCCAAGGGGATACCCTGCGGTCGGTTGTCGAAATAGATCTGGGCCACGCCACGTGTCGTCAAGGCACAGAAGCCGAGACGGATCTGATACTCACCCTCATAGGGAACCGGCGGCAGACGGAACGAGATATCGTAGTCGCCAAAAAGGTTGAACTCATCGCCCTCATAACTCCAGAAGTTGCGGTGAGGACGACGGTAGACGAGGTAGCCGCCTCGCATGGTCACATGATCGAGGTAGCCCTTGGGAAACCAGTAGTTTTTGCCGTTAGCAAAGGTCTGGTCGGCCTTGGAGCTATTGTCGTCCTTGGCGGGATCGCCGTTGAGACGGATGTTCTCTGTCATCACCTGGGGGAATACAGTGGAGAAGTCCATACGAATGCGGTCGTTGAACACACCCATCTGTGTGATCTTGTCAAAGGCGATGATGTCGTCGATATAGAAGTAACGACCGTTAGGAGCATCCTGCACATACTGATCCTCAATGGTAGGCAGCACCTTTGCACCGCGGATGAGATCGTTGTCCTTATATTTGCTATAGCTGTCCTGACGGCGGTTGATGAAGCGCTGACCATAGTCGGCGCCTTGCTTGACCTTACCACCGATAGTGGCCTGATCGAGTTTCATCATGGTATGGGGCAACATGGTCTCATACCAGTCGGTGGGATCCATGAGGTCAACCTTAATGCCAATGGCGGTGTTTGCCGTGGGCTTGGTCCAGGAATACTCCAGCGGTGTGAGTTTGTTCCATCCGATAACGTCGCGGGTGAGGATATGGTAGGCGATAAACATGTTGAGCGGGTTCATGCGCCGTGTGATCTTGTCGATACCCTTGTCAGCCTGATAGTCGGCGTCATCGCCATAGACAGGATCATAGAGTTTACAGGCCAAGTCGTAGAGAGCCTGCAGATTGCCGTTGGACGTAGTGATGCCATAGGCCTTGAGCTTGGCCTTGAGCAAGGAGTCCTTCTCCACGAAGACGGTATAGCCGTACTTCTTGTCAGCAGGTGGGCAGGCAATCTCATGCCAGAAGTCAGAAGTGTAGGAGTAATAGTCATATTTGCCAGCGTTGTAGCTGTTGTCCTTGACCTTATAGAGCGAGTCCTGCAGGCCAGTAGCCTTAAGCGCCTCGAAGAACATGCTGATCTGATCATTGGCCCCAAGGATGTCAGCAATAGAGCTGTTGGAGTTTTCGAGCACAGCACTGATAGGCTGCACGATACCGTTCTGCACTGAGTCGTCCTTAGTGGCGTTATAGATATACGCCATGCGGTTGAGCTCCACCACGGTGTTGCTGTCTTTGTCCATGCCATGGGTGATTTGGATGAAGCGCTTGTTGAGGTTCTCTGTGTTGAGCGTGCCATCGTTCATGTCTATGGTGCCATAGATATTGTTCACCAAGTGGGAACGTGCGATCGTATCGCACTCACCTTGAGTGAGATCCTGCACAGAGGCGAGACCGTGCTTCTTGAGATAGGTCTCCATCACCGAGTTCGACGGCAGGAAGCAGGTGTAGTGTCCATAGGCGGAAAGCACGTCCATCAGTCCGGCACGGTTGACGACATAGGCGAAGTCACTGTACTCCGGCCGGTTGTTGATGTAGTCGCTCATCATCTCGCCCTTGAACGTGTAGTAATTGGAAGTGTCCGGCTCATCGGAGCACGAGGCAAGCCCCAAACCTCCGACAAGGCAGCAGACAGAGAGGATGATACTGAATATCTTTTTCATTGTTGGTTCGTTTATATATAATACAATGAGTAGTTGCTGAATACTGGCGTTTATTTGTTCTGCTCGATGCTCGAGTCGACACCACTACCGAAGGCTGGGTTCTGCTTGAGGTTGCCATTAACCTTGAGCTCATCGACATTATATGGCCAGTAGATATAGTCCATCTTGGCGAGTTTGCCGCTGATTGCACTGGTATTGGAGGTGAATTTCATCAAGGTCTGCTGGCGCAGATAGTCGGTATTGCCGTCGCGGCGCGAACGGCAGACGAGATCGTACCAGCGCTTACCCTCAAACATCAGCTCTCGCTGACGCTCGGTCATCACCAAGTTTTCAATTTTCTCTTTAGTGGCGTAGTCGTTAGCCTGCAGGGTATCCTTGAGGACGCTTTCACACACCGACCGCTTATTCACGGCGTTTACCAAAGAGAAGGCCTGCACCATGTAGTTCTTGTCCTGATCGCTCAACTCGCTGGCATCGCTCATCAGGGCGGTGAGTGCCTCAGCCTTCATCAGCATCACATCGGTGAGACGATAGATGATCCAGTTAGCCTTGGACTTATTCTCAGCATAAGGACTAAAGTGTGAAGTACTTACTTTTTCGGAACCGCCAGAATAGTCGACGTTCACAACAGCGAAGCATCCCTTGCTGATCTTGCCGTTGTACATGTTTTCGTAGTAGCGGCCGTCGTACTTTGAGAAGACCTGATTGGTCTGTCCTTCGGTGCCGCTCACATAAGTGGAAGGAGCTGCATATCCCGCGACAATGTCTCCCTTAGAGAACATGTAGAAGTCGTTGGCGGCTCCATTGCTTGGCATGTTGTCATCATGCATATAGGTGAGTTCGAAGATGCTTTCCATGCTGTTGCCATCACCAAAGATCTCATTGTAGGCATGACCATAGACGGTATTGGTAAAAACATCGCTGATGAGCGGATATCCGTTAACGCGAGCCTCTTCGTCAGCGCTAAGCCGATTGTAGAAGCCCTTGTCCTTGGCACGCTGACGGATGGAGGCAATGACCATGTCGGCATACTCGATGCACTTGTTGTAGTCTTTCTTCCACAGATACATGTCGCAAAGCATGGCATGGATGGCATCCTGCGTGATGCGGCCTGTCTGGTACAAAGCCTTGGTAGAGCTGGAAGAGGGATAGTTTTTCACGGCATTGCCCTGCACTCGCTCGAGGTCAATAATGAGCGAGTCAAGAACATCATCGAACTTCGTGGCCGGGAGGTTCATCACCTGGTTGTCGTCGGCGTAGGCTACTGTTGTGTAGGGCACGTCGCGGAAGGTGCGGATGAGATAGAAGTAGCACAGATCACGGATGGCGCTAGCTTCAGCGATGTCGGCATTGAGCTCCGAAGTAGAGAAGGCGGGATCGGTGGCAGCAACGGCAGGCGCGTGCTCGATCAGTGTGTTGGCACTGTTGATGATATAGTAGAACGGCGTCCAGGTGGTATAGCCGTTGGAGGCGTCGATGTCCTCCTTGAAGATTTTCTGCAACGAGGCATCCTTCTCGATATTGTTGCCCGACGTGACATTGTCACTGCGGAACTCGCCCCAGATCATCATGCGCTTCACCACTCCGGCATCCTGCAGGCTGGCATACAGACCGGTCATCATCTGGTCAACATCGGCCTTCTCGTTCCAGAACTCATCTTCCACCGTCACGTTCTGAGGCTTCACCTCAAGAAAGTCACTGCACGAGGCAAAGCTCAGCAGGGTCGCGACGGCTGTGATAATGCTATATATTGTATTTCTGCGTTTCATGACTATAAATATATGATTAGAAGTCTACGGTGATACCCAGTGTGACTGAGCGCGAACGCGGAGTCTGTGAACGGTCCACAGCAGGGGCATAGCCACTCTGAACGATATCGGGGTCTACACCGGAATACTTCGTGATAACAAACGGGTTGTTGATGCTCGCATAGAAGGCGATGCGGTTGAAGCCGATGGCCTTGAGCTGCTTACGCGTTAAAGCGTAGGACAGCTGGGCATAGCTCATACGCAGGTAAGAGCCATCCTCAACGAAACGGTCGCTGACCAACGTGTTGTAGTTGGTGTCGGTTCCGTACATGGCGCGTGGGATCGTGGTCACGTCGCCCTCTTTGCGCCAGCGGTAGTTCACTGCCTGACTCTGGTTGTAGTTGTTGTTCATCGACTCTGCATTGAAACGGGCAAGATTGAGAATCTTGTTACCATAGCGGTAGGTGAACTGTGTGGTCAGACGCCACTCCTTATAGGAGAAGGTGAAACCGAAACCACCCGTGAGCTTAGGCAGAGAGGAACCGAGGTAGACGATGTCAAGAGCATCGATGTTACCATCGTGGTTGATGTCCTCATACATGGCATCACCACCAACAAAGGCATAGTTCTTACCCGTGCCGTTGTTGTTATAGTTATAGCGCATCTGGATAGGGTTGCCATCAGCGTCTAAGATAGGCTTACCCTCTGCGTTGAAAGCGATGGGCGCTGTCTTGCCAGCAGCAAGGAAGGCCGACCGCTCTTCAGCATTCATATTCTTAAAGGTCTCATAGTTGTACTGATAGACACCTTTGTTGCGGAATCCATAGATGGCACCAAACGGATTGTGGAGCTGCACGCGCTGGAGATACTGTCCGTTAGAGTAGTTAAATGTAGAATTGAGCGAGTTGAGCATATAGTCATCCATCTCCAAAAGCTCATTGCGGTTGTTACCGAAGTTGGCGTTCATGTCAAAGGTAAAGTGACCAACCGTAACGAGTTTATTGGTATTGATATGGAACTCCCAACCGGTGTTGCGCATCTTACCGTTGTTGCGGTAGGCGAGCGTAGAGAAACCTGTGCTCGACGGAATGCGGTAGTCCTTCAGCAACATGTCAGTGATGGTGGTGCTATAAGCCTCGAAGGTGATGAAGAAACGATCATTGAAGAGGCCGAGATCCACACCAAGGTTGTACTGGGTATTTTTTTGCATACGCAGGTCGGTGAGACGGATATTCTGCGGATGCATAGAGCTCATGTCGAGATAGCGGTTACCAGTAGCGTACTTACGCACATAGAGGTAGTCCTGGTTGGGCTGCACACCCACAATACCCCAGCTCGGACGCAAAGAGAGCATCGAGAGGCCATGGTCGCGTAAGACTTTCATAAATGGCTCGTCGACGATGTTCCAACGCAGAGAGACGGAGGGGAAGTAGGCCCAACGCTTCTTCGGGCCAAACTTAGAGGTACCGTCGGCACGCAGAGTGAAATCAAACATATAGCGGCTCTTGTAAGCGTAGTGGGCGGAATAGGTGAAGTACATCGAACGCCACTCGTTGTACCATGAGCTCAAACCAGTGTTAATACCGCCGGCATCAGGACTGGAGAAATCCTTGCCCGGAAGGCCCTTGGAGCCGTTGCTCTGTCCGCTTGACGAGCCAGAATTGAGTTCGAAACGTCCCATCATTTGCAACGAATGATTCTCATTGGCAAAGTGTGGGACGAAGGTCAGCGTGTGCTTGGTGTTGAAGCCGAAGCTCTTGCTGCTGCCGGAGTTGGCGAGGTTCACGCCGTTGTTCCAAGCTACAGTGGTGAGTTCGGAAGGATAGAAACTGTTGTCGTACTGATTGAATACGCTGGCATAGACACTGCCCTGATAGTTAAGCTGGGTATGCGAGGCATCCATGCCTAAGAGATGATAGTTGATGACAAGCTCGGGGTTGAGGTCGTAGGTGCTACGGCCCTTCTTGGCAAGATGGGCACTGGCCACAGGGTTGACGAGTTTCTTCTGGTCATCTTTAAAGATATCTGAGGCACTTTGCAGCATCTCATAGTAGCGGTCGGTGTTCTGACCGGTCACCGGATCCTGCTCGTAGATAGCCATATTTGGCATCTTCTTCATGGCGATGTCAAGCAGGTTGTCGTAGTTCATATCATTCTTGGTATAGGTCAGCGAGAAGTTGGTCGAGATCTTGATACGTTCACTGACATAGTAGTCCAAGGCCACATTGGTAGAGAAGCGGTTGAGCTTCTGCATGATCATCGTACCTGTCTCATGGTCGTAACCCATACCGATACGGAATGAGGCCTTCTCACCACCACCCGTCACGGAAACGTAGTGATTTTGACGCAGACCGTTCTGCGTCACGGCATCGCGCCAGTCGGTGTTGTTGTTATATTGCTCATACTCCGAGAAAGAGGGGTCGTAATTGATCTCACGGATGTTCTGGCTACGGGTGTCGCTCTGTGTGGGGTTGAAATAGCTTTCCTTGAGCATCATCGTGTAGTCATCACCGTTGAGCAGAGCATATCCCTTGGGCTGGTGAGTACCGGTGAGCTTCAGTGAGTAGCTCACGCGCGGCTTACCCATAGCACCACGCTTGGTGGTGATCTCGATGACACCATTACCACCCTGCGAACCGTAGACGGCGGTAGCGGCGGCATCCTTCAGCACATTGATGGAGGCTATATCCTCAGGGTTAATATTAAGCAGTTCTGCGAACTTCTCATTGTTGGCACCGGCAAGGTCGAAGTTGGACATATCGACATTGCGGATATTGCCATTGATAACGATCAGCGGGTTGGAATCGGTGAGCGTGGAAAGTGATGAGGCTCCACGCAGACGGAGGTTGGAACCGGAGCCAAGGTCGCCGGAGTTGGCGATGATGTCCAGACCGGCGATACGTCCCTGAAGGGCTTCATCGATGGTTGTCACGCCCAGTCCGGCAAGGTCTTTCATGTTCAGGCTCTGCGAGGCATAGGAGATCTCGCGCTCAGGGATACTCAAGTTGTTACCAGAGGTGCGGCGGCGAGCCGTGACGGTGACCTCCTTGATCTCGTTCTCTGTCTTGAGCAGGATCTTATACTCACTGCGGTCCAAGGGCAGAGTCTGCTTCTTCATACCGACGAAACTGAACTGAATCTTGTTTTTCGGACTCTTCACTGCCATGGAGAAATTACCGTTGAGGTCAGATACAGTGGAGTTGATGATACGTCCGCTGGCATCGATCTCCACAACGGTGGCACCCATCAAGGGTCCCATCTCGTCTGAGACAGTACCATGGACGTTGCCCGTCTGAGCCATCACAGTGGCACAGCTGAGCATAGCACCGGCGAGAATGGTCAGGCGACGGTGCGACATCGCCTTGCGGAGCAATGCCTGTATGTCTATGATATTATAATATTGTTTTCGCATGGCTTACTTTCTTCTGTGTTGGATGTATTTCTTTGCGAGGTTCTTCCAAGGGGTCATAGCATTCTGGCTGTAGAACAACGGGCCGTCGATGAGATGAACAACGGCGTCGGAACTGCTGTAGATCGTCTTGGCATAACCCGCACCGCTGAACCAGTACTCGCGACAGATGTTGTTGTACAATCCCAATTTCTTCTCCACGTGGCGTACGTTGCCGACATTGTCCTTGATGATGAGCTGTCCGTCCTTGTGGGTGACATTGATGGGATAGTAGACATCATTGTCGGGGTCAAGAAGCATCGTCTCATAGTTGCTCGTGGTGACAGCACGGTGACTCACGGCACCATTGGCATCGGTGACTTCCTCGTAGTTGGTAGGATTACCGCCAATAGCGATGGAGTTGTCCTGAATGTGATAGCACAAGAAACTGAGGATACGATCCTTAATGGCCTTGGCTGTGGCGGCAGCGTCCTTGTCACCGTCCTCCCCCTTTCGATAATACTCATCATACTCGCTCCACGTTGGCAGGATACCATCGGCGGTAAGCTTCTCAATGGCGGCATTGGAAGGTACGTAGACCGTATAGTTGAAGTTGTTGAAGAGGTTGATATTGAAGTTTCCATTGCTTTGTCCTGCACAAGTATATATTGTATTCGACATCTTCATGGAGTTGGCCAGCAGGGCGTCGTTACCAAGATTCTCGTCAGGACCGATGAGGAGCTTGAGAAACTCAGAGTACTCTTCGTGACCCTTAAGCACCTGATAGACTGAGCGAGAGCCAGTCATTGGTATCATCTTATCAACGGTATAGGTCTTACCATTACCGTTCTTCGACAAGTCATAGATAGCGGACACAGGTATAGAAGTGCCATGGTCAATCTGCCAGCCACCGGCTACAGTCATATCGGCTTTGTCACCGTCAGTGACCTTGATGATCGAACCACTCTTGGTCTTGTAGTAACTATAATCCGTACTGATGGGACCCACGATGATGAGGTTGTTGATCAGATCCTGTAAACGGTTCTTGATGACGTTGCTCGGCACACTAGCCTGCAACTTCTCGCCAATGGTGATATTGCCATTCTCGTCAATATCACAACCATAGCGCATGGCCTTCACCGAGTTGCTAAGATTGTCCCAATAGAAGACAATGATCGTCTCTTGGCGATCACCAAAGTTGGCAGGGTCAACATAGTACATCATAGCCTTATTGTCAGGAAGGATGAGCGAGTAATGAAGATACTCATTCTCCTTGCCCTTGGCGGCCATGGAGTTAAGATAAGGTCTGAATTCGAGCTCATTGATAGTCCAGTTGGTGATACTCATCGTCTCGGAGTTGTTCTTGGCCGGGAAAGCGACACTATAATACTCCATCGGGGTGAACACCTTGTTGGTAAGATAAATGACACCATTGCAACCAATGAACACGCTGTCTACATCGGCTGGCTTCACGCCCATCTCTTCCTTGGCATCGTTGACGATAGAGGAGAACTTTGAGGGAATGGCGTCTACAAAACTACCCACCATGTTGACATTGATGAGTGAGGCAAGGATATTGTCAGGAACATTGTCCCATGTGCCATAGCGCTCCTTGAGCATTTGACCCTCACCATTATCCCACCATTCTTCCAGAACCTTGTTAGTCGGCACAAATATCACGCCGGCATCATAGTGCAGGTCCTTGTTACTGGTGTTGGTGTACATATACTGGTTCCATCCCGGATCGAAGTTCAGTGTGGCATCGCCAGGCATGTTGCCCGGTGCAGGGTTGCCAGCAGTGACAGGTAGGGCACGACCACTTGGAGTGAAATAGTGGAGGGTGAAGACAGAGTCGACACTGGTATTGTAGAGACGATTATACTCCGTAGTCTTCGCTTTATCGTAGTAAGGAGCGGAGAAACGGTCAATGAGGTGAGCCCACAGACTGGTGTTGGCATGCTCATGGAGGATCTGCGCCATGTTCTCGAATGGCTCCACGACACCGTTCATCTTCTGGATATATCCGTTCTTGCAGGTGATGTCGCGCTCCACCACCATATGATCGCCGATAAGGGCGTCGTTCGTTGAAGAACTGATGCCATTACTGAGAATCTTCACGTCCTCATTGGTGAACCCGTTCTTCTGCATAAACTCCGGCAGGAAATGGATCATCGGTGCAGTAATGTCGCTCGTACCCATGTGTCCGTCGCGGAAGAGAATGATGTTCTTATGGTTGTTACGATACCACGTCCATGCCTTTTGGTTGGCACTCATCTTGGTGTAGGGCATGGTATAGACCGAGTCAAAGGCACTGGCAGAGGTCGGACGGCGCATAGCGAGACCCTTCTCCGGCGGTGTGGCGGCCACGTTACTCATCAATTCGATGAGGTAGGCATTGTTAATAACCTGGTTGTTGAGCAACAGTTTTTTCTGGGCAATGGAAAGCTTGTCATAGGATCGCACACCCCATTTGTTGTTCTTGAACCAGTTGTCGTAGGTAGCATCATCAGCGACGAAGATGGTCAACGAACCCGTGTGGCTCATCTTCTCGGTGAGACCGAGGTCATCGATCAGCCTCAACGTATACTGATAGTTGCCCTGATTCTTCAACTCCTCATAGATGGAGTTGCCCAGCCACGAAGGCTGTCCGGTCAGCAAGTCGTCCTTGCACGACTGGAGAGAGAGAGCACCTGCCACCAGGCCGATTGCAAAAGCAGATCTCGTGATTCCGAAAGTTAGGTGTTTACACTTCATGTGATTGTGGTTATATTATTTCTTTATCTTACGATTTTCTTTCCATCTTGGATATAGACGCCGTGCCCGCCCGTCTTCAAGTCGACAGGCCGTCCGGTAAGCGTATAGGCGCGGCTGTCGATAGACCTTATATCACGGACGTTACGGATGCCGGTGGCTTGTCCGAGATAGCGGAGGGTGAAATTGTCGAAGCAGCACCAGTCTGAAGCCGTCCAACTTTCCTTGCGGATACCCAAGGTGATATCACCGGTCTTGGCAAGTGTGAGCTTGATGGTGTTGTTGTAGAGACCATAGGTGTTGAAAGCCTCATTGGCCTGCGACACATTGTCAGGATAAGTATAGGGCGAGAAGGTGTAGCGCGAACTGGAGTCATTGTAGAGACTCATCACGGGCTCCTCAACATCATTTGCATAGAAGACGGCATCGAGACTCTCCGAACCGTCGGCATGAGCTGCGTAGGCCACCTCTTTATTGCCATTGCGGAAGAAGCTCTGCACACCGATCTCATAGTCGCCCGCAGGCAGGTTGGTGATGGTCTGATGGAAATCAAAGTTCTTGTTATAAAACTCGGCCACCTGACCGTTGGCCTGTGTAAACAAGGTGTTAACTTCCCAAGCGGCAGAGCCTTTGGAGAAGTCTGCATTGGCGATGAGCGGTGTCAGATCCGTAGCGTGTCCCTGGTTGGCCTCGTCGCGAAGGAAGTTCGCAACTTCACCGGCAACTTTGGACAGCGCCTTGGCAGCAGCAGTCATGCGTGCGGCGTTCTCCTCAAAGGTAGTAGAGAGCGTGAGCGCCTCGTTGGCCCGGTCAATGACCACCCTCACAGCAGTGTTTGCGGTGGACTTATAGATAGCCTCCACGGTAGGCAGGAGCGTCTTCACGCTGTCCCAAGAGAGGAGATAGTCATATTCCGGTTGTGTAAGCTTGAGGATGCATCCATGCTGAGCATTGTTGCTGCCAGCAATGCGCACGGGAGCAGAGGGCTGGAGGCCGTGCTCGTCAAGTCCAAGGGTCTTATAGCCGTAGCCACCGCCACTATAGTTGATAAAACTCAGCTTCCACTTGGTCTGGCCTATCTCACGCCACTGTGTCGGTGCCTCGATGGACTGGTTGTTGTCACTGACATGGAATCCGTCGGTGATCGTCCACACTGTAGTACCGGTAGTAGCATCGTCGTCAGCAGGCACAAGGTGCGGTGCTGTGGCACGGTTGAGGCCATTGGCACTCTCACACTTATAGACCATCTGATAATCGTTGTCGACTGCATTGTACACGATGTCGGCATCAATGATATCGTAGCCGGGATCGAAATAGAGACGGGGTTCCGTGAGGATGCTCAGATCCTTGTCAACGAGCTGATAGTAGATGCGGTGACGGTCGGGGAAGCCAACGCTATAGTAGACTACATAGTGGCGGGTAACCGGGTCGTAGATGACCTGAGGCGCCCAGGCGGCAGTCATCTGGTCAGCGGTGATACCGCCAAGGGCCTTGAGGTTGTCGCTGCTCTCAAGGTCGATCTTCACGTTCTTGGTCCAGTGCACGAGATCGGGAGAGAGCATCAGATCCATGATATGGTTGCTGGTCCAGCCGAGACGAGAGGTCATATCTGTGCCCACGAGCATAAAGCCACCGTCCTCAAGACGGGTGACATAAGCGTCGCGCATGCCACCAGTGACGGTGTTGTCTTTGGTTGAAAACGCCTCAGCACCATTGAGTAGGTCAGTCCAATACTTTCCCGTGCGGCTTAGCGAATAACTGGTGAACTCGCCCTTAGAACTCATATGAACAAAAAGATAGCCGGCTTTGTCCTTATCTTCTGCCTCGTAGACAGGATAGGAGATGACGGACTCAGGCGCTACGTCTTTCACGTCGTAGCGATAGATGCTCAGCGAATAGGCAGGGGCATCGAGAGAAAGCACACCATCGCGAGAGCCACTGACAGTCTGTTCCTTAGCGGGCACGACCTTATTGGGCTCGTCCATGGTGTTTTCGTCGGTGCCGAGAGACGACTGCAAACGCTGAACAGTACCTGCGGTAGCCTCCATGTTCTTCAGGTTCACGGTCACGGAGCGTGCCGAAGCGTAAGGATTAACGAGCTTGACGATGAGCTGATTGCTCAGTGTGTCGAGCTGCACGCTCTGATAGACGCTGCGCTCGACCGGCAGAGAGAAGGTGTGTACCGTCTCGCCGTCACGCTTGCAGGTGACCTGACCATCGCGCACGTCCACCTCCAGATCGTACCATTGATCATTGTTGACCGAGAACGATTTCGGATCAATGGTGGTCTTACCGCCATTCACACATCGCTCGACGGCATCCTGAGTATTGTCCCAGCCACCGATGTTCCACCAAATATAGTTGTTGCTGTCCTGATAGTTGAAGATGATGAGGAAGCCTTCACTGCCGCTGTCTTTACGCGCGCGTACCTTATATATATAGTCACCCTTGACAGGGATATTCAGCGCGGCCGTACAGTTTTGGGCATTATCGGACTGCGCGAGCGCACCACCTTCAGTGCTCCACGAGCCGGTGCCGGTAGTCCACAGCGCCAGTCCGCCGCTGAAGTCGTCATTACCCAGAGCTGTACCGTCGGCATTGAGCAGCTGAGCATCGTCGTAGCTCACCTGCGTGTACCAAGCGCCCACACCGACTTTCTGTCCGGCCACGGCTTGTGCGGCAGCGTTTCCCGTCTCGGTCCATTTCAAGTTCTGTGTGCCGAGGTTGTTGCCCATCAGCTTCTGGACGTAATAAGACGGAGTGACAAAGTTCTTATCGGCATCGAAGTGAATCATGTCGTAGGCCCATGTAGGATTACTCTCATGGGTGAAGATAGGAGCAAAAGAAGCCATGCGACACACGTCGCTGTTGCGCTCCATACCCAGCATGTAGACGGCTTCGCCAAGAGCGGAAGAGAGATTACCATACTTGCCATAGCTACCGCCGTTGGCAGCATACTCACCGTTATAGATACCTATGGAGCGCGACACGTTGTCGTATTTGTTGTAGTTGGCAATCATCCAGTCAGCACTGCGGTAATAGTGTTCGTCGACGAGTTCCACAGGATTGGCGTTGCGCCACGAGGGACTGTCTGTGCCCCAAGCTTCCACATTGCCGATGCATACGATATCAGGGTATTTCGCTTTGATGGCATTGTAGAACATCTTGTAGCGCTCGGCGTACTCGTTGCTTTGGGCGTTGGCATCTGCCTGATAGTTCTCATTGCCAATCTCAATAAATTTCAAATGATAAGGAGCGGCATGACCGTTGGCCACGCGCTTGGCGCCCCACGTTGTAGAAGCGTCGCCATTGGCATACTCAATAGCGTCAAGACAGTCCTGCACAAGTGCTTTGGTGTCGTCGAGCGATAACGTGAAGCCATGACCAAGGCCGACGTTGACGACAAAGAGCGGCGCGGCGCCGAGATCCTCGCAGAGCTGCAGATACTCGTCGAAGCCGAGGCCGTCGGATGACCAGTAGCCCCAGTTGCGATTCCAGTGTCCCGGTCGCTGCTCAATGGATCCGATGGTCTTCTTCCACTGGAAAGCATTGTCGTAGCCTCCCTGTCCCTCGACATAGCAACCGCCGGGGAAACGAAGAAAAGTAGGATGAGTGTCGGCAAGGAGCTGTGCCAAATCGGGGCGCAGTCCATTGGCACGTCCTTTCCACGTAGCAGGAAAGAGAGAGACGACGTCGACTGTCATGGAGCCGTCAGCGGTAGCGAGGAGTTGCAGGCTACCTTTGGCAACGTCTGCATGTGCGGTAATCGTAGTCGTTAGTTTTGTCCAGCTATACAGATTGACATCGCCGGCGAGAGTAGCCTCGCCGATAGTCGTTCCCGCCTCGTTGACCAGCCGGGCCACGAGATGGTTGTTGAGGGCTTTACTGCCCTTAAGCCAAAGGGAGAGCGTGTAAGCAGAGTCGTTGCGCAGCGCCATGCCCCAATATCCGTTGTTGACGATACCCTTCGGAGCAGAAGCTGAGGCTCCCTTGACAGCAACCGTCAAGGCATGACCTTGAACCTTGTTGAGCAGCCCGGTATCGGTCACACTCATGGTAGCTCCGTTGATAGTCTGCCAGCCTTCCGTACCGTCCTCAAACGAACGGTTCTTCACGAGCTCGGCATAGAGTCCCCCCTCACCGGCATGGTTGATTTCCTCGAAGAAAAGGCCATATTGATAAGGACTGGTTAAAGGGCCGCGCAAAGCGGCGTCCACGTTCATCGTGATTTGTGCCTGCGCATGTGAAGCTGCTGTCAGTAAGACAAGTGAGAGAGCTTTTGTAATTGTTCCCATTCCCCTTAGGTGTAAGATGTTATTGGGTAGGATTTATAGATAGTTATAACAATTGGCAAGGGAGAAAAAGCCATGGTGGCGGCCCCGACACAGAAGTTCAGGGCCGTCGCCTATAGCTATTTCAGTTCTTTGGATAAACTCAAGTTATCGAACGATCATCTTCTTGAAGGAGACATTACCGTTGGCATCTTCCACCTTAACAATGTTCAGACCCTTCTGCAGACGTTTGACACGACGGCCGTCAAGGGTGTAGACCTCTTTGACGGTGAACTTGCGGTCGGAGACAGCGTTGGTGATACCCGTAGTCGGAGTCTTCTTGCTGTCCTTGCCGTAGTAAGTCAGTGTCCAGTTGTCGCAGATCACCCAGTCGGAACCGTAGTTGGTACCAGTCTTCTTCAGACCGATGGTCAGTTCACCATCCTCGCCAACCTTGGCGATGATGCTGTTGATATACTCATTGCCGGTGCCGCCGTTTTCGTTCTCGGTGAAGAAGGCGTTGGCGGTGACCATATCGTTAGGCACATAGTATACTGTGCCGTCCTCGTCGGTGACAGAAACAGTACCTGAGATACCGCGGGCCTCATCGGTAGAGGCATCGGAAGCAAGCAACACAATTGGCTTGGTGATGCTGTCGCTGCCAGCCACGGTGTACATGAAGGCGTTGGGGTTGTTCTCACCAGCCTTGAAGTGTTTGAGATCCTCAGCAGCAGAACCATAGCGGTAGAAAGCGTGTACCTTCACCTCGTAGGTACCAGCGGGCAGACCGTGCAGCGTCTGCGAGAGATCAAAGTTCTTGTTGTAGAACTCGAGCAGCAGAGCACTCTTTTGTGTATCGTTGTTACCGAAGCTGTAGCCGTTTGCATTCCAGCCTTCCACAGAGTTGGCACCGTCCTTATCGAAGTTCGGAGTCTTGATGCAGCTCGTCATATCGACAGGATTGTCGTCGCTTGCGTTATCAGCGTCAGCAGGAATACCCAGTTTGACGATCAGGGCAGCGATCTGCTTCTCATAGTCAGCGACGTCCTCGTCGTTGAGCTCACCAGTGGCGATGGCGTTGTCAATCTCACTGAAGAGCTCCGTTGCAGCATCGAGAACGCTCTGCTTAGCCGTTGATGTGGCGCGTACACTGCTGAGATTGTCGTTGTCGGTCTTCAGCTGTGCAAAAAGGGCACGAGACTTAGAGAGGGTATCGTTAGCAGCAATCGCACCGCAAAGAGCATTGAACAGGGTCTTGCCGTCGGTGTCGTCAACTGAACTCTGAGCAGCTGCCAAAGCCTTGTTAGCCAGTTCCTTTGTTGACTTACCGGTAGGATCAGTCTTTTCCAAAGAGGCGGAGAGCTTAGTAATCTCCTGCTCCAACAAAGGCTTGACAACCTCTGCTTTGGTGCCCTGGAAGGTCATCTTGAAATTATCCCAAATCGACCAGCTGTCGTTGGCCTGGCTGGAGTTACCCTTTACACCGAGGCGGAGCATATCACCCTTCTTGGCTACCACACCAAAAGAAGTAGCGGTGTACATGCCCTTGCCAAAGGCAATGCCGGCGTTGTACATACCATTGGGATACCAGTAAGCACCGTCGGGATCCTGATAGGTGGCTTCCTTATCGTTGTCATAGAGCTCGCCCTTGGCAACCTTCTCGTCGAAGACACTCTCAAAGTTACCGGAGTTATCGTTGACATAGACCTTCACGGCATCCTTGTACTGAGCAGCCGAGCCATCGTTATATGCGTTGTAGGCGTCATTACCTCTCTTGTAGCGGTAGAAGCCCTGGACGGTGATGGTATACACACCGACAGGAGCGTCCTTGACCTCCTGATAGACATCGAAGTCCTTGTTGTTCCAAGCCTCGAAACAGCGGTTTTCCTTCGGACCACCGTAGGCAACATTACCACCGCTGGCCTTCTTCACAATCCAACCCTTGTTGTCGGTCTCGAAACCAGCATTGACGATGAACTTATCGGTGACATCGGTACCCTCAGCGAGTCCGTTCTTGATAGCGTCGTCATTCATCTTCTTAAGCAGTGCAGTCTCGGCCTTGACCTCCTCGGTGGATGCAGTGAGGTTGGCGAGGAATTCCTCCTCGTTCATCATCTGGTCACCGAGTTTATCCTTGCCTTCACCGCTGACCTGGTCGTCGTTGACCAACTCGTTGCACTTATCGTAGATTTCCTTGTAATCAACCCAAGCTGCCATATTGTCCTTGATGGCCTGCTCACCAACCTTGATCTTTTGGATAGCCGCAAGCACACCATCTTTGTCAGAAGCAGTCAGACCGCTGACGAGTGTCTTGAAGTCATCGGCCATGCCCTTGGTAATAAGTGTGGTAGCAGGTAGCGTAGTGTAGTCATTGACCTGACTCTTGACATCGTCGAGCCATATGTTATAAGCGTCAGCACCATTGCCGTAGTATTTCAGCTTGAAGTCATCGAAGAGCGTCCAGTCACCGGTAAGCTTTCTATCTTTCTTCAGACCCACCTGCATCGTACCGTCGTCGGTAGCGAAGAAGAGAGTATTAAGGTAAGCGTCGCCGTCATTGAAATAAGCCTCAGCGGTCTCCATATTATTAGGAATATAGAGTGTATTGCCGTCTTCATCGGTCACGTTGGACTCATTCATGCCCCTGGCAGCAGTAATAGCACCGGCAAACGCATTCTTGATGTTGCTCTGTACAGTATCAGTACCTGCAACGACATAGAGCTTAGCGTTCTGTTCGGCTTTATTTTTAAAATTGGTGTAAGAGGCATCAGAGTATCCGGCGCGGTAGAAAGCCTTCACCGAGAGAGCATACACACCCTTAGGACCACCGGCGAGTTTCTGATAGAAGTCATAGTTCTTCTCATAGAACTCAGCATCGGTATAGGACTGGAAGCCAGGGTCTGTACCACTCCATCCTGTCTTCTTATTGCTGTCGAAGTTAGGGTTGGTGATGAGCGAAGTCATATCCTTAGGATCAGAAGCCTTGGTACCCTCCTCCACAAAAGTAGAATAGTCTGCCTTCAGGTCAGCGAGAGCCTGCTCCAACTCTGCTTTGGTCTTAGAATCGTCATTGTAGATTGCCACATACTTATCGACATTCATACCGTCGGCAGCAGCAGTGACCATCAAGCTACGCAGATTCTCAGCAGCGTTGTAAATGCTGTCAGCATCGAGATATTTGGCATAGTCGTCCTCCGATACGAAATACCAGTCGACATAGCCGTCATCAGTTGTCAGGTTCCAATAGAGTTTGGTGTCGCTGCCGTTCTTCCTGGCACCGACAAACTGTGTGCCGTCCTCGTCGGGCTTATTAGCCGGGTTGAGAGAGCTGGAACCAAGGCGATAGACATCGTCACCTTGCTTAGAGAGCGTGAAAAGGGTGTCGGCTTGGTTGTTCAGGTCGACCCACATATCACCGTTAGCGGCAAACCAAGTGTTGAGCCACTTCTTCTTCGACTCGACAGAGTCTGTCAGGGCGACCACGCCGTCCATGGGCTGACCATTCTCGTCGAGGTGCTGGGTGATGCGGACCTTGAAACCATTGTCGGCAAAGCTGGCGCGTGTGCCGTAGTCGTTGGCTCCGAGCAGGAATCCCTTCGCATCCTTATTATAAAGGTACATGGTCTTACCCATCTCCAAAGGAGACTTGGCTGGAACCGGTTTCACACGTGGGGTAATCTCTGCATTCACCTGAGCCGTTGCCATCAGCAGCGCACTCGTCAGAAGTAAATTTGAAATGTCCATAAGCTAATAAATTTAGGATAAATGTTTTAATTTTTATTAGGTGTAAATTCTACGCGCAAAATTAGAAAAAATACACTAAAGCACGGGATACAAATCGTGATTTATAGGGTACAAATCGTGAATATGCGCAATTTGATCTATTTAGTGCCTAACTACAAGTTTTCTTCCGCCAACGACATAGACGCCAGGTCGCAGAGCATGGAACTTGGAAAGGTCATCACAAACCTTGCGTCCGTCGAGGGTGTAGACCGATGCCGCAGTAGCACTCGTGTACACAGTAACGATACCAGTGGGTTCATCTCCCTTCGCCAGAGAGGCAATATCGGCAGCTGAGAGCGCCTCGCTGTAGACGCGGAAGTCGTCATAAGCATGGCTGCAATAGTCCTCATCGTAAGAGTGGGGATGGCCGAGATAGTTTTTCTTAGTCTTGCCCATGTCGGCAGGTGTCATGGCAACATCCATGGCAAACTCACCGACCGGAGCACCGTTGACGTAGAGCACGACCTTAGTACCCTGTTGAGAAAGGGCAATATGACTCCACTCCTCATCGCTGAGAGAGAGCCCGCTGAAGGTCTGCTGGGCAAAGCCCTTGGCGGTCTTAAGGGTGAAAGTGATGTCCCCGGTTCCCAGCACGAGGGAGAGAAAGTAGGATGTGCTGCCGAAGGTGCAGAGTGTACCGCGCTCAGACGAGGGGCGTACCCAGGCGGCGATGGTGTAGTCTGAGACATCAGAGAAGGCATCATTGGCAATCTTAAGATAGGAGCCTTTGTCCTTGGACATGACCAAAGCTCCGCCATAGATACCCTTCTCCCAAGTGGTATCTTTGAAGAGCGTGCCGTTATAGCCGCCCCAACTGTCATAGGTGATACCGCCTGCCATCTCGTCGAAAGCGTAGTGGAGATAATGACCTTTAACGGGCTGAGCCTCAAGAGCCTCGCTCAGAGGACCGAAGTCATCGCCCTTGGCCATCTGTATCTTATAATAGTAGGTGTTGCCATTGGTCACCGTGGCATCCGAGTATGAACCGGAGAACGCAGTGCTGAGCAGAGCATAGTCGCCCTCAGCTTTCGCTGCACGATAGACATTATAGCTGAAACCCGACCTATAGTCCCAAGAGAGCGACACCTTGCCATCGCCTGCAGCCACATGGACATTATCCACAGCCGTAGGGGCCTCTCGCTTGGCGGTGGTCACGGCAAGCACGGCCGAAGCATTGTCTTTGGCAGCAGTGGTCACGGAATAGGCTCTGTAATAATAGGTGGTGTTGTCGTTCAGACCATTGTCAATAAACGAGGTGGTGGTGAGGTTGTCAGCCACGACACTATAGTCGCCGTCCGTTTTGGTGGCGCGTTCGATACGGTATCCGCGGGCGCCGTCCACAGCATCCCATGTGAGACGTATACTCGATGTAGTCACCTCTGCGGCCTTGATCACCGGAGCGGCGACAGCCTTGTCACGCGTGAAGGTGAGCTGTCGGGAAAAGACAGACTTCGTGTCTTTGTAGCTCACGGCAAAGACACGGTAGATAGCCTTGGTGTTTCCGGCGATGGGTTCGGAATAGTTCACCGTGCCACCGGCCTGATAATCCTTGCCAAGGTAGAGCGTATCACAAGTGTCGTAGGCCACACGGCTGTCGATAAGTCGTTGCACCACGTAGAAATTGCCGGTCTCACCGTTATGATCATACCAGGAGAGGTTGACCTTCTTGCTGAAAGGCGAGACCGTCATCTCGGGCAGAGGAGGAGCAATCTTCCATTTAAAGTCATAGGCGTCGGCCTTGTGGTAAGCCAGTGGCGCCTTATGTTCAGCATAGACCTTTCCGGCGGGTGTGAGGGTGTCACCGAGCACAAGGGCACGTGCATCCTGCACCCAGTCATATTCATAGTAGCGTTCGAGATTATTCATCTTGTCGAGAGCAGGCAGGCATTCAGCCATAAACTTCCGTTGGCGCTCGCCATTGGCGGCAGTGTAAGGTCGGTCGTAGCCACCACCATTCTTTGTTTGGTCAGGCCACCATTCATTGGTCCAATTGGCACCATTGTTCCACTCGGTGATCCACACGGGGCGACCGCCACCAACGCTGGAGAGGTGGTCGATGCGCTGTTTGAGGGTCTCAGCATTGAGGTTGGGCTCATAGATATGAGCCACCATGAAGTCGACACGATAGTTGAGCGAGTCGGCAAGTTTGATGAAAGCATCGTTCCAACTCCACACAGAGGTAGGGCCTGGAGAACCGGCACGCATACCCGATTGCATGACGGTAGGCCACATTTTGATGACGTCGACGGCCGTGGCAGGATGCTCACGTTTGTCATTGGTATTGTCGGGCTCATTGTAACCGAGCACGTGGGTGGTGTTTTGCAGACCGTTGACGGTGCTGGCAGAAGGCCATCCGGCATGGTGGAACTGCGGGGAGAACTCCACATCGAGCTGGGGGTCACCACTCATCCGGTCAGCGCTCCAGTTGTAATATGCGGTGACGTCGAGTTTATTGGCATCGCCGACACCGGGATTGCCGGCACGGCATTTCTTCGACACCCATTCCCATTTGAAGCAGCGCACAAAGCTGACAAACTGCTCCATGCCCTCGGGGAGCACGGGTACTTCCAAGTCTGCTTCGTCAGCGATAAACACTTTGCTGAATCCAGTTCCGTTGGCATTGTTGGCCAGCGTGGCCATGAAGCCACGACGGAGCTTAAACGAGCGAATCTTATTGTCCCACGCACCAAGGTTGTTGTGATAGGTATTCACGTCCATGGCCATGGAATGTCCTGTAAAATTCTCACCATCATAGACGGTGACAGCGCTCTTGCAGGCAGCCTCGCCATAGGGGATGACCACACAGCCGTTGTCGTAGATGGCCAGTCGCACGTTGTTGGCCGAACGATTGGAGACGTTGAAGACGACGGCCTTGCCGTCCACGGTCACCTGCTTGAGGTATTTGGCAGCAACGTCGTAAGGATGCACATTGTCGAAAAACAGCCAAGCATTCTCGCCTTGGAGATCTACGGTGGATCCACCAGTCAACGGTGCTGTGGCACTCGTGATGTGAAGATCTGTCTTGCCCATAACAGTCACAGCATAGCCATTGTAAGAAGTCACTGTCTTCTTCCCGGCGTTGTTCATGGTCGTGCTAACAAGGCTGGTTGTCATATCCACGGATGGAGCTTTTGGTGTAGTTGCCATTGCATAACCACACCCGAAGGTCATCAAGGCTGACACAAGTAGAATGGAGTATAATTTATGCATATAGATAGGTGTAATAAATTTGGTCTTTTAACCGGTTATCTTTACTAATTTTTCTTTTGCAAAGATGATATAAAAAACGCAAACAATGGGTAAGAAAATGCGAAAGGTAGGAAACAAATCGTCATTTAGCTATATTTATATCACACAAATGCCTAATTTGCTCATGCTTCGATTGATAGTCTGTGCAAGTTCTTTTGTTCATATTTTACAAGTCAGGCAAAGACCGACAGCGATCAATGGAGGAGAAGATAAGAAAAAAACAGCCTTAACGAGGATAATTATTCGTGATTTTCTTAGGTTTTATTCAATTTTTATCTACCTTTGCAAAAGTATGAAACAACTAAAAAATATAAAGCGAACGGTGCTATGGCTGGCAATGCTGTTCTGGCAGCACGATGCGATGTCTGCAATTGCCCTCCGCAGTTTCCCTCCCCTGCTGCTCTCTCCCTCGGAGAATGCCTACTGCATGATGTTTGACCATAGAGGAGTGCTGTGGATCGGTACCGACAATGGACTCAAGAGCTACGACGGGTATCAAGTGAGAACCTACCGGTCGGATGCCTACTCGCCGCATCTGCTGCCCAACAACACCGTGCGCTCACTCGCTGAAGACAAGGACAACAAGCTGTGGGTGGGCACACGCAACGGACTGCTGCGCCTTGACCTGCGCACAGGACAGGCCACGACCTTTCATCTGACCGGCGAGAACCAGCGCATCATCTATACGCTCTATGTCGACCCGCAAGGCCGTCTGTGGGTGGGTACCGACGGCGGACTGTCGGTTTATGACGAGAAGACACAGCAATTCCACACCTATACGAATAAGAACTCGTGGCTCGTCACACCTGACGGGAAAAGGATGAGGATGACTTACTACAGTGTGAAGAGCATGGTGCAGGCTCCCAATGGCGACCTGATCATCGGCACGTGGTCGGCAGACCTCTTGCGGCTGCGCCGCGGCACGCACACTTTTCTGCGTTATCCCGCCTTCAACGCCATCCATTCGGCCTATTCGCTCTGCTATGACCACCGCGGACGCCTTTGGGTGGGCTCTTGGGGCAGCGGCGTGGTGCGCGTTGACTCCCCCGACGATATTCTTCATTCCACGGTGAAAGCTTATCCCTTTATGACCGGCAACTTCGACATCTTCCTCAGTATTGTGGAAGATCCGGTCTCCCACAGCCTGTGGGCTGCCACGCGCGAAGGAATCTGCACGGTCAATGCCAACGACGACCAGGCGCAGTGGCAGCGGATTACCAACATCGACGGCACTAATCTTAATTACAGCAACGGCATCGCCACGGATCTCTGCGGCAACGTCTGGGTGCTCACGCAAAACAATGGTATCATTCAGACGACATTCGACCGGTCGCCGTTTCTCAACTACGACTTGAGCATAGGACAGCAAAATTTCCCCGTCAACTTTGTAAGCTCGCTCTACACGCCCGACGGCAACACGTTTTGGATCGGCCTCAATCCCTATGGCATCGCACGCTATGACCGCCGGACAGGCGCCACGCTGTCCAACCACGAGATCCCCGGCTTCGGCAATATTCCGGCAAGTGCGCTGAATACAAGTTTCTCGAGCATCATCCAACGAAGCAACGGCGACCTGTGGTTTGCTGACAACAACTACGGCATCATCGTCAAGAAGGCTCAGGGCGAGGCCGAAGTTCTCGACATGAGCAACTCTCCGTGGTTGAAAGAGAATTTCGTCAATACGATATTCGAGTCAAGAAAACATATTCTTTGGATCGGACAGCACAGCGGTCTGAGCATGGTGCTGCCCGACGGACGCGGCTTTCAGGTCACGCTCCGGCAAGGCAACCGTGATCTCTCCAACTGTGACATCCGAGGCATCAGCGAGGACCGGCAGGGCAACATCTGGCTGGCTACTGACAACGAGGGCATCATCTGTGTGGTGAAGCCCGACGGCCGTCATGCCCGTATGGCAGTGAGACAGTATGCACCGCAAAACGGAAACTTCGCCGTTGACGACGCCACCAAATGCCTGCAAGACCGTGGCGGAAGGCTGTGGGCGATCTCCAACAGCGGCGGGCTTTTCCTCTACAATACTGCCGACAACCACTTTGAAGCGAAGAACCGTGACTATCACCTTGCCGGCGACCGCATCCTCGCCATCGCGCAAGACCATAAGGGTGACCTGTGGCTGACATCTGACCGTGGCCTCATCCGCCTTTGTCTCGGCAAGAGCAACAAGCCGACAGATGTGAACTACTACACCCGCGAGGACGGACTGGGCGACCTGCTGTTCTCGACAAACAGTATCGCTACCTTCGGACGGGAGATCTATCTCGGCAGCCGACATGGTTTTATCGCCTTTGACCCATCCTACATGGCTAAGAAACAGGCGAAAAACTACCGGCTGATCATCACAGACATCATCATCAACGACGAGCCTTGGCGACAGATGACCGACAGCACGCTGCAACAGCGTATCTCAGAAGAATCGCCGTCGTTTACGCGTCGTGTCATGCTGCCTACATCCGTGAAGAAGATCAGTTTCGACTTTGCACTGCTCTCCTACGGCAATGCCAAGAAGAACATCTACTCGTATATGCTCCAGGGCTATGACGACGATTGGAAATACTGTGCAGGCGGCAGTCACAGCGCCACGTATCAAAATCTGCCCTCGGGTACGTACCATCTGCGCGTGCGCGCCGCGGGCAGCAACGGACAATGGCAGGAAATGGACTATCGCATCACCGTCAGCGTGCTGCCGCCATGGTATGCTTCATGGTGGGCATACCTTATATATATAGTACTCCTCTGTGCGGCTACCTTCGCTACGATTTTCTGGTATCGTGAGCACCTGCGCACGCAAAACCGCTTGCGCATGGGCGTGATGCTGACCAACATCACCCACGAACTGCTCACACCGCTGACGGTCATCTATGCCACGATCTACAAGCTGAGGTCAATGGCACCACAATACGAGGACGAATACGGAGTGATCGACAACAACATCCAGCGCACCAAACGACTCTTGACACAGATACTCGAGGTGCGCAAGAGCCAGGCAGGGCAACTCCGGCTGAAGGTGAGCCGTAGCGACCTTGCGGCGTTTGTCAGCAATGTGGTGGAAGAGATCAGGCCCATGGCTGAGCAGAAACACATCAACCTTGAGACCGCACTGCCGGAAAAGGAAGCAACAGTCTGGTTCGACACCGACAAGCTCGACAAGATCCTCTACAACCTGCTCTCCAATGCCATCAAATACAACAAAAAAGACGGGCACATCCTGCTCTCACTCGTCATCAAGGATTCCACGGCGGTCATCAGCGTGGAGGACAACGGTATCGGCATGGACAAACAACAGCTCAACCATCTCTACACCCGATTCTTCGACGGTGACTACCGGCGGCAGAACACCGGAGGAACAGGCATAGGCCTGGCACTCGTCCACGAACTCGTGACGCTCCATCATGGCACGATCCACTGCAAAAGCAGCAAGGGTGTGGGCACCACCTTCACCGTGACAATACCCATCAATAAGCGGGCTTATCCTACTCACGAGATCGACAGCTCGGTGATCAGCAAGGCGGTAGACAGCGAGACGATGCGCAGTCTCACGAATGACCGAGAGACGACACCGGGCATCCGCGAGGAGCGTGTCGTGGTCAGAGCCAACGTGCCCGTCATGCTCATCGTGGAGGACAACGCCGACCTGCTGGAGCTGATGAAGCAGGCGCTCAGCAAACACTATCGGGTGATCACGGCGAAGAACGGAAAGCAGGCGTGGAACGTGATACAGAAAGAGCGGCTCGACATCGTAGTCACCGACGTGATGATGCCGGTCATGGATGGTATCGAGCTCACGCGGCTGATCAAAAACGACCAAAGCTTCTGGCAGTTGCCCGTCATCCTGCTCACAGCCAAGGACCGGCAGGAAGACGAGAACGAAGGCTACGCCATAGGCGCGGACGCATACATCACGAAACCATTCTCGTTTGAGGAGCTCACGTTGCGGGCCGACATGCTCATCGCCAACCGACAAAAGGTCAGGGACAACGCGCAACAAGAAGCCAAATTCCAACAAACCGAAGAAACGACCCCAACAGCCAGCGATCCCGACAAGGCTTTCTTGGTGCGGGCTACACAGATCGTGACGGACCATCTCGACGACGCGGCCTTCGACCGTGAGGCTTTTGCCAAGGAGATGCTCGTCAGCTCGTCGACACTATATAATAAGGTGCATGCGCTCACGGGTAAGACGATCGTGGAGTTCGTCAATGGCATCCGCCTCGAAGAGGCAGCGAAGATCCTGCGTGCTGAGCCTTCGATCACCATCGTGGACCTCGCCGCACGCGTAGGCTTCAACACACCGAAATACTTCTCGCGCTGCTTCAAGAAGCAGTTTGGCAAACTCCCGAAAGAGTATCTGTAAGACCGCAAAAGCATAAAGGCAAAAGAGAAGAAAGACAGAGTAACAAAAGGACAGATAATAATAGATAAGGTTGCAAAAGAAACGGTACACAACAGAGGCGGGAAGAGCCATAGAATCAAATGTCCGCTAAACTGACAAAAAACAGTCCCTGAGAATCGATTCTTTTCGACGAACACCTGTCTTACTCTGATTTTCGCGAAAATACGCATGTTTTTATAAGTATCAGAAAATCAACGTATTACAATTTTCTGGCTTTCGCGATGACATGAATCCGTCTGTTTCTCGCATAATTCTTTAGAGAATTTCTTGTCAACAAGCCTTTTTCTAACGATGAAATAGGCGTGCTGATCGGGTCAAATAGGCGAGATGACCAAGTCAAAGTACCGAGATGACAGTATCAAAGTACCTTTTTGTTCCGGAGACGAGCCAAAAATGAGACTGCGAAACCACAAAGTCCTCTTTTTCATTCTCCAGATTGAAAATTGTGACGAACATACTTTTGTCAAGAGAAATTTTTTATTATCTTTGCAAGTAGAAACAAAAGACTGTCACTATGAGCGCAGATTACAAGCTTGTTCCTTACGGTATCTCTGACTTTGAGCAGGTAAGGAAGGAAAATAAATACTTGGTTGATAAAACCATGTTCTTTGAGAAAATGGAGAGGGCAGGTAACTTCCTTTTTCTGGTTCGCCCGCGCCGTTTCGGAAAGAGTCTTTTCCTCGATATGCTGGAGTCGTATTACGACATTAACCAAAAGGACAACTTCCAGGAGTTGTTCAAGGGACTGTATGTTGCCGACCATCCGACAAAAGAGCAGGGAGAGTTTCAAGTGTTGCATCTTGACTTCTCAATGGTGGGCAGTGACTTGGAGAATCTATACGAGAACTTCAACCGTTACTGCTGCAATGTGATGGATTCTTTCATCGACAACTATAAGAACTACTATAGTCCCCGCGTCGTTGAGTGGGTGCATGGAGAGAAGACTGCTGCAAGCAAGCTCAACATAGTCAGAATGGAGGCAAAGAAGGCAGGGAACAAGCTCTACCTTATCGTCGACGAGTACGACAACTTTACCAACAACGTACTCAACGTGAAAGGACAGCAGGCTTACCATGAGCTCACCCACGGCACCGGCTTCTACCGCGACATCTTCAAGCTCTTCAAGCCGATGTTCCACCGCATCATCATGCTTGGCGTGTCGCCGATTACGCTTGACGATCTTACCAGTGGCTACAACATCGCGCTGAACATGAGTCTCGACGCCCGCTTCAACCAGATGCTCGGCTTCTCTGAGGAAGAGGTGCGGCAGATGATCCGCTATTACAAAGAGGTGGGAGCTATCGGCGAGGACAAGACCGAGGACGACATCATCGCGGACATGAAGCCGTGGTACGACAACTACTGCTTTGCAAGAAGAAGTTTTGCAACCGATCCCAAGATGTTCAATTGTGATATGGTATGCTACTATATGAGTACGCTTGTTGATACCGGTTATCGTCCTGAAGACCTTGTGGATCCCAACACGATGACGGACTACGGCAAGCTCAAGCGGCTCATAGAGATCGACAACATGGAAGAGAATCGCCTTCGCATCATTCACGAGATCACGGAAAAAGGTTATATCCAGGGCATCCTTGTCGGCCATTTCCCTGCCGAGCGGATCATGGACTATGACAATTTCGTCAGCCTGCTCTACTACTACGGCATGCTGACCATCGGCGGCGTAGAGGGCGAACTGCTTACGCTGATCATTCCTAACAACAACGTGAGGCTGCAATACTATCGCTACCTCCGTGACGAGTACCGGGAGATTGCACCCGTTAGTACCACAGAGCTGAGTATCTGTTATGGCCGCGCGGCTCTCCACGGTGACTGGCGTCCGCTGATAGAGTTCATCTGTAAGGCTTATCATGACACCACAGCCGTGCGCCAGCTCATCGAAGGGGAGCGTAACCTGCAAGGCTTCATGAATGCCTATCTCACGCTGACCAACTACTATCAGGTGGCTCCCGAGATGGAATTCTCCCACGGCTATTGCGATTTCTTCCTTTTGCCCAACTACCTCACCTATCCGATGGTGGCGCACAGCTATATCCTGGAACTGAAATACTTGAAAACCGACGCTACCGAAGCTGAGGCTGAGAAGCAATGGGCGGAGGCAGTGGCGCAGATCAAGACCTACGCGGCCGACAAGAAGTTGCAAAGCATGCTCCACGGCTCCACGCTCCATCCGATCGTGATACAGATCAAAGGCTACGACCTCGTGAAGTACGAGGAGATAAAAACGTAACGATCGAAGTTTGCAACCACTAAGAACTGCATTCTATCGAAGTTTTGCTTATTTTGCAGTTAGTGTAAGACCAAGAGTTGTCAACGTCCGGTCTTCTTTTAACGCTTCATCTTCGATGGCATAAAGAATATAAACGAATATAGAGAATATAAAAGGCATATCCCGTATATCGTAGCATAAAAAAAGGCCGGCAATTTCCTGCCGGCCTTTATTGTGCTTAGATAGCTAACTGTTTACTTCACTGGTGTAGGAACAGCCACGATCTCGTTGTTCTTGCCCTGGAGAGCCTTGTTGTTGTTAACCTCATCCTCAGGGATAATCCACAGCATGATCTTGGACTCTGCCGGGATGTTGTAGGTAACACTTTTCTCATAGTTGGCGCCACGACGGTCGATAGGCTTCTTCAAGCGCATGATGTCGAAGTAAGAGAAGCCCTCACCCCAAAGCTCTACACGGCGTTGGAACCATACAGCTTCCTGCACGCCCTCAGCGGTCGTTGCATTGCAAGTGTAGTTCGGATCACGATAGTTGCGGACAAAGTTCTCAAGGATCTTCTTGCCGTCGGCAACATCACCGCTCATGGCAGTAGCCTCAGCCTGGATGAGAATCATCTCCTCTACACGCATCAAAGGCACGTCGCAAGCGTTGGTCTCATTGCCATACTTGTTCTGGTAAGCACCGAACTTCACATTCAGATAAGGCACTTTCCACAAAGCGAAGAGATGGTCGTCGTCCTTGCTGGTGCTACTGAATACGTAAACTTGCTTACCGGTGTTAATCACATAGTCGGAATTAACGATAGGAGAATTGAACTTGCTGTCAAGCCACCAGCCTTTACGAACGTCAGTGGAAGGAATCTCATTCCACAGCTTGCTGTTGATAGCACGGTAAGCATACGTAGGAGAATAACCATTACCCGTGAAAGAACTCATCATAGACGGGAAGTTCACGATACCCGCCTGAACAATATCACTGGTCTCGTTGACATCCATACCCCAAATCCAGTTTTTGGCTGAGATGTCATTGAAACCAGGCTGTGCTGCGTCTGTACGGCTCAGCGGAGTGTAGCCCTCAGCGGCTTTGGCTGCATCCTCAGCAGCAGCCTTCCAATTCTGCATGATGAGCTCAGCACGAGCACGAAGGCCATAGGCTACCTGCTGGTCAATGTCAGCCTTGCCACTACGACTTGTGCCATTAAGACATGTGACGGCATTGTTCAAGTCATCCATGATGAAGTCATAAACAGCCTTGACAGTGGCACGGGGATTGTCAGCAGCCTGCTCTGCAGTAGTGGTCTCCCTGACAATAGGCACACAGAGCGCATCTTCGTGACCTTTATAAGTGAACTGGTACATCTGAGCCAAGTTCAGGTAGCAGAAGGCACGCATGGCGAGAGCCTTACCACGAGCGGCAGCGGCAGCACTATTGTCTTTGTAAGTACTTTCAGTAGCAGAAATGATGGCGTTGGCCTGAGAGATGTTCTTATACTGTTGATTCCAAAGGAAGTAAGTGATATCACTCTTGTCTGTGCGGTCGTTGAAGCGCAGATTGTTGCGATACCAGTTATAACCGTTGTTGGGCGAAACCTCATCCTCTCCGGCATTGTCCATCATCATCATGGTAGAAGCATAGCCGAAATCATAGTGACGTGTAGCGCCGAACCAGCTGGTGATAGCCTCAGCCTCTATCATGTTGGAGTACATGCCCTTGACCAGACCATCGAGTGAAGAAGCATTTTTCTCCAGCTTATCTTTGGTCAGCGTACTTCCCTGAGGCTCTGTGTCCATACTGTCTGTGCAGCTGCTGGCAGTCAGAGCCAGTGCAACTACCACAGCAGCGGAATAGATATATTTAAATGTCTTTTTCATTGTTGTCTTTCTTTTAGTCTACTAAATCTTAGAACTTCACGGTCACACCACCACTGACAGTGCGCAGGGCAGAATAATTCATACCTGTGGCAGAGCTGTAAGACTGGCGGGGATCCAAGCCCTTACGCTTAGCGAAGAGGGCTACGTTGTCAGCCGTGAAATAGAGGCGAAGACCTTTCAGGCCGATTCTGTTGACCCATGTACGTGGGAAGTTATAGCCGAACGAGATATTGTCGATGTCGAGATAATTCGAGCTGACAAGGAATCGGTCGGAAGTGGAACTGGCGTATTGGTCATTAGAATCGACACGAGGAATATTGCTGTTGGGATTTGCCTCACTCCAAGAGTTGAGAATATCCTTGTGCCAACCTGAACCAGCATTATTAGCTGAACCTGCATGCATCAGCGTCTGATACCCCCAGTCACGGCACTTACCACCAAGCTGGTAGGATGTGCTGATGGAGAAGTCGAAGCCGTAAGCAGCCACCTTGACACCGAAGCCACCATAGACATCGGGCAGACGGTCGCCCAACTCATACTGAGTAGCCTTGGCCCAGTTAGTGGTCTTCTTCACGCCAGTAACCTTTCCGTTGGCATCGGTCTGGTCGACATAATACAGTGCCTGACCCTTTTCTGCTGTTTCGCCGACTACGAGGCTGGCCTTGTCAGCGTCAGAACCTGTGTAGACACCGGCGAACTTGCGCATGTAGTAGTTGTACATACTGCCGCCCTCACGATAGAGGCTGGTACCGTCGATCCAACGTCCCTTGAGCTCAGGAGCGAGTTTCTCAATACGGTTGGTCATTGTCGTGGCGTTGGCATAGAGGCTGACGGTGATGTCCTTTGTCTTGTAGACATCAGAGTTCAAGTCAAACTCAAAACCAAAGTTACGTACCTTGCCAACGTTCTTCGGGAAGTAGGCATAACCGTTGGACACTGCGACCGGCATGTAGTAGAGCAGGTCGTCGGTAGTTCGGTTGTAGTACTCCACGCTACCGCTGAGCTTGCCGTTCCAGAGGTTGAAGTCAAAGCCGGTATTAAAAGAGTATGAAGTTTCCCAAGTGATGTCTGGATTACCCTTGACATACAAAGCCGTAGCGGCCTCATCATTGAGGTTCACCACACGGTAGATATCCTCGTAAGGATAGTAGTTTGGGTCTGTGCTGCCCTGAAGCAAGAGGTTATCGTTGCCCTGCACACCATAGCTGATCTTGTACTTCAGGAAGGTCAACCAATCTTTTGTCGGCTCCATGAAGGCCTCCTTGCTGATGACCCATGCTGCACCGACACTGCCGAAGTCACCCCAGCGGCTGTCCTTGGCGAAGCGGGAAGAACCGTCGCGACGATAGGATACGCTGGCGAAGTACTTCTCATCATAGTTGTACTGCACACGACCGAACCAGCCACGTGTAGAGTAGCGGTCGGTGGAGGAACCGGTTGTAGGCGTCTTTAGTGCATTATCCAGCTCCATGACATCTGGGAAATAGAGCTTGTTCTTGTTGCCATAAAGCTCAGATTTCATAAAGTCGTAACGCTCATGGCCCAACAGAGCCGTGACGCTGTGCTTGCCGAAGTTGTGGGCATAGTTCAGCAAGAACTGGTGGTTGATGGCCTTGGTTGTGTAGGCGTACTTATAGATAGAACCGCCCATACCGGCATACTGACCATAGAAAGCATTGTAGAGAGTAGAACGGTTGGTGTGGTCGATGTCCAAACCAAGGTTATAGTTGAACGTCAGACCATCGTAGATGTCAAACTCTGCACCCCAACGTCCGCTGAGGACGTCAGCAGAATATTTGTTCTTATCCAACTGACCACTGCTGGCCGGGTTAGAGCCACTCATAAATGTACGGGAACCGGCATAGTCAGTCAAGCCTTTACCATCGCCATAGTCATAAATGGTAAAGCCGTTGGCATCCTTCATGATGTTGCCATTGGCATCGCGCACATAAAGGGGATAGACAGGAGACATGAAGTTGGCCACATAGAAAATGTTGCCTGAAGATGTACTGTTCCAGTCGTCCTTATTAGTGACAGAATAGTTGGAGTTATAATGTGTGTAAGCCACATTGGAGGTTAACTTCAGCCAAGGTTTCACCTGATAGTCAACCTTGCTGCGTGTGGTGAAACGCTCGAAACCGGAGTTCTTCACAACACCCTCGTCATTGAGGTATCCGGCAGAAGTAAAGTAACTGATCTTCTCACCCTTGCCAGACACTGTAGCGTTGTACTCCTGACGGACATTGCTCTTGTTATAAACTTCGTCATACCAGTTGTCTGGCAAATAGGTATAGTTTTTGTCCTTGTAGCCAAGAGTTGCTTTAGGATTAATTTTTCCGTCCTTTCCAATAAGGCTCTCGCCATCAGGTACAGTAAAGATCGTATAACCTACGCCACCATTTCCATTAGTAGGAAGAATCCTGTTTGCATATTGATTGGCCTGCTCAGCCGTAAGCCCCTGACCAATGCCACTGTTGTAGATAGCCTCATAAGCTTTCTCCATATATGTGGCAGGACTCTTGATGACATCGTAGTTGGATACGGCGCGAGACTCGTGACCAATCTTAGCGTCAAAAGTGACCTGAGCCTCACCTGTCTTACCACTCTTTGTTGTAACAAGGATGACACCATTAGCACCACGCGCACCATAGAGGGCGTTGGCAGCAGCATCCTTCAGCACGGTCAGTGAAGCAATATCATTGGGGTTGATGGCTGAGATTTCACCATCGTAAGGCACACCGTCAACAACATACAAAGGGGCATTGCTGGAAGAAAATGAGCCGATACCACGGATGCGGACAGAAGCGGTCTCACCCGGTTTGCCACTTGGCACCGTTACCTGAACACCGGCAACCTCGCCGGTCAGTGCCTGTGTAAGGTTGGCCACCTGACGGTCAGCAAGCTTATCGGCCTTGATCTCAGCGGCCGATCCCGTAAAGGAGCTTTTCTTTTGCTTACCATAAGCTACGACCATCACCTCATCGAGGGTCTTGTTGTCGTTAACCAATACTACCTTCATGTTTCCGCCGGCCTTCACGGTCTGTGGCTTCATGCCAAGGTAGCTGACCACCAGCTTGGCACCAGCAGGGGCATTGAGCTGGAAGTGGCCGTTCACGTCGGTGACAGTACCCGTGTTTGTACCTTCCACCTTCACGGCAGCGCCAACAACTGGTTCGCCGTCCTCGCTGGAGGTCACGGTTCCACTAACATTCGTCTGAGCCATCATGCTTCCCGCGAAGAGGAAGGTTCCGGCCAAAAGCGTCATTAGTTTTTTTTCCATAAATTCTCTCTTTAGTTAAAAATATAATGTTATTGTCTTGTCGATGTATGTTATCTCTTATCCCGTTCAGTGCGTCCTCTCTATTTTGTCCGCACCATATTTATATATGTCCCTTCTATCTATTCCTCCTCTCTCTTCTGCCGTGTCCTCCTCCCCGCGGGAGGCGGATAAGTCAAGTTTTGCTGAAGCAACAAAAATAATGTATCTTTGTTCTTGCTTTATATATTGTATTATCAAATCATTATAACTATATTACTATGTTCCACTTTTCTTTCCACATCTCATTATCTCTCCGTCATCTCCGCTTTTCGCTGTCAGGAGGATCAAGACACAACAGCAAAGTATCATTCTTTTTAAGCGCTGAGCAGGAAGCCAAGCACTGTGAAGAAGCCAATCGGTTCAGTACGGCAAAAAACTATCGGACAGCTATTCGCTCGCTTCGCCGCTTCCTGCAACAAGAAGAGCTGATGGTCAGAGACTTCACACCGGAAATGATAGCCGACTATGCTCAATGGCTACGGCAACAAGGCATCAGCATGAATACTGTATCATGCTACCTGCGCTCCTTACGTGCTATATATAATAAGGTGGTGAAGCATTATGGCTTGGAAGACCGAAAGCCGTTTAAAGACTTGTTCACCGGTCACACCAAGACCGTGAAGCGGTCCGCCACAGATGACGACATCAAACGCTTGCAGGCAATGATCCTCCCCAAGCACTCAGCCTTGCAACTATCACGCGACATTTTCCTCTTTAGCCTCTACGCCCAAGGCATGCCCTTTGTCGATGTGGCCTTCCTGCACAAAGAACAGATACGTGACGGTTTGATCATTTACGAGCGTCACAAGACCGGGCAGCAGATCGTCGTGAAGATAGAGGGCTGTATACAGGAGATCATCAACCGCTACAGCAGGGCGGACTCTGATTTCGTCTTCCCCATTATCACTGCCCATCATCCCGCACAAGCTTATAAGCAATATCAAAGCAGTCTGAGATCCTACAACCGCAATCTCCACAAACTGGAAAAGTTGGCAGGTTTGAAGCGCAGCTTAACCTCATACGTCGTCCGCCACACATGGGCGAGTGTTGCCTACGACACCAATGTCGATCTCGCCGTCATTGCCAGCGCACTCGGTCACACCAACACCAATACCACACGTATCTACATCCGTGACATCAATAACCGTCGGTTAGCCGAAGCCAACCGAGAAGTTCTCAGTAGGATCATTCGGTAGAGGGTCAGATTTCCGAAAAAATGGTTATATTTATATCATTTTATATTGTTGATGTTAAACATTCTCTTTTTATAGTCAGCAAACGCAACGGATTTTTAAGCGAAATGAAGCAGAATCGAAACTTTAACATAAAAACATTTGCTTAATTTGGAAATATTATATAAATTTGCAGTCTGATATAATTCTATAAAATTAGAATAGGTAAATAAGACTTGACTTATCTTCCTCCCGCGGGGAGGAGGACACGGCAGAAGAGAGAGGAGGAATAGATAGAAGGGACATATATAAATATGGTGCGGACAAAATAGAGAGGACGCACTGAACGGGATAAGAGATAACATACATCGACAAGACAATAACATTATATTTTTAACTAAAGAGAGAATTTATGGAAAAAAAACTAATGACGCTTTTGGCCGGAACCTTCCTCTTCGCGGGAAGCATGATGGCTCAGACGAATGTTAGTGGAACCGTGACCTCCAGCGAGGACGGCGAACCAGTTGTTGGCGCTGCCGTGAAGGTGGAAGGTACAAACACGGGTACCGTCACCGACGTGGACGGTCACTTCCAGCTCAACGCGCCCGCCGGTGCCAAGCTGATCGTCAGCTACCTCGGTATGAAGCCACAGACCGTGAAGGCCGGTGGAAACATGAAGGTGGTGCTGCAGAACGACAACCATACGCTCGACGAGGTCATGGTGGTGGCCTTCGGACAACAGACTAAGAATTCATTTGCCGGTTCTGCCGCTGTCGTCAATGCGGAAGACCTGAGCAAGAAGATTGCCACCAATGCTGCCGATGCCCTCGTGGGTACAGTTCCCGGTTTACAGATTACCGGAGGCAGTGGCCAGCCTGGTGCTGATCAGGGCGACATCCATATCCGTGGTATCGCTTCACTCAATGCTTCCACCACACCGTTGATCGTCGTCGACGGCGCTCCCTATCCTGCATCCTTGAGCAATATTCCGCAGGAGGACATCGAGAGCATCACCGTGCTGAAGGATGCCTCCAGTGCAGCATTGTATGGTGCCCGTGGTGCCGCCGGTGTCATCTTGATTACCACTAAGAAAGGCAACATTGGCAAAGCCAACATCGATTTCGAAGCTAAATGGGGTGGCACAAGCCGTGCCGTACAGGACTATGATGTTATCACCGACCCTAAACAGTATGCCGAGGTCTACTACAGCCAACTCTACAACTACGCTTTCTACGGCAACGGACTCTCTGCCGCCGCCGCCAATAAGTGGGTTAATGCCAACATGTTTGACAACAAACAGTTTGGACTAGGCTATAACGTATTCAATGTTCCTGCCGGTGAGAGTCTCATTGGCCTCGATGGCAAGATCAATTCCAAGGCTACCGTCGGCAGCGTGTACACTGGCTTGAACGGCCAGAAATACTATCTGCAGCCCGATAACTGGAAGGATGCCGCTTATCGTCACGGTTTCCGTCAGGAATACAACTTCAATGTCAGCGGTGCTTCTGACAAGCTCTCCTACTACTCTTCTGTAGGTTATCTCAAGGAGAGCGGTGTATTGGTGAATTCCGGCTACGAGCGCCTCACGGCCCGTTTCAAAGCCGACTACCAGGCTACCAAGTGGCTTCATCTCTTCTCCAACGTGGGTTGGGTGCACAGCAACATGAACTCTAACCCTAATCTGAGTAATACGATTAATAATGCCGCAAATCCAGCTATCTATACACAATATATCGCCCCAATCTATCCGCTCTATGTACGTGGCGTAGACGAGAATGGCAACCCGTATATCATGAAGGATGAATACGGACATCGTCGTTATGACTTTGGATCCTCTTCTGATTATGATGGGCTGAAGCGTGGCTTCATGGCTAACGCCAACCCGATCGGAAGTAACCAATATGACAACAACAAGAACCGCGGCGACCAAATTCAAGGGCAGTTCAACTTTGACATCAACATCACACCTTGGCTGAAGTTCTCGTCTAACAACAACTATACTCTTGGATTGACACAATACAGCATCTATGGCAACCCTTATATCGGCGCAGCCGCTTCTGAGAATGGTTCCATTGATAAGTACAATACTGTGTCACGCCGTCAGAACTATATCCAGACGCTCAACTACCATCAGACCTTTGGTCAGCACGACCTCCAGGCGATGCTCGGACATGAGTGGTACAAGTCACACAGCGACCTGCTGGAAGCTTGGGCACGCGGTGGATTCTCCCCCGACATTCAGGAGATCGCTGCTTTCTCTGACCGCTACAACAGCAACTCCTACGCAACGAACTACAACGTAGAGGGTTACTTCGGCAATGTTTTGTACAACTATGCGCAGCGCTATTTCGCACAAGCCAGCTATCGCCGCGATGCCTCTTCACGCTTTGCCAAGAACCACCGCTGGGGTGATTTCTGGAGTGTCGGTGGTGCATGGATCATCTCAAAGGAGAAATTCTTCAAGGAGCTGGATGCCACATGGGTCAACAATCTCAAGCTCAAGGCTTCTGTCGGTCAGCAGGGCAACGATGGTATCCCCGACTTCGAGTTCATCGATCGCTACAGCCTGAGCAAGGGAAACAAGCAGATGCTCCCCTCGTTTGCACAAATCGGTAACGACGAGATCACTTGGGAGACAACGACCAACTTCAACCTTGGTTTGGAATTCAGCCTGTTTGACAACCGTGTTAACGGTGAGTTTAACTGGTACAACAAGCACACTACCAACCTTCTTTTCTGGGAGCAACTTCCGGAGAGCAACGGTGTGCGCGGCTACTACGACAACATCGGCTCTATCCGCAACCGTGGTGTAGAGCTCACGCTCAGTGCTGATGTCATCCGTACAAAAGACATCACTTGGAATGTAAGTGGTAATATCTCACACAACAACGCAAAGATTCTGAAGCTCTCACCGGATAAGATTGCAAACTACGGAGGCTGGTCTCAGGCCGACGTGACCAACGGCTTCAACGTGTCTATGTGGTACGCTGAGGGCGGACAGCTCTACAACGCCATGTTGCCCGAATATGCAGGAGTCAACGAGAAGGGTGAGCCGCTCTATTGGGTCGACGAGGACATCTACAAGCAGTACAAGGCCGGAACGCTGTCCAACAGCAGCAAGCCGGGCACAAAGCACTCCTTCACCACCACCGACTGGAATGAGGCTTCGTATTACACACGCAATATGTTGCCTTGGGCCAATGGTGGTTTCTCCACAACGCTGTCTGCTTACGGCTTCGATGTGTCAGCAAACTTTGACTTTCAGCTGGGCGGCAAGATCTATGACTTCGGCTATGCTGAGCTGATGACACCTTCCTACAGCAGCAACCACATTGGCTATACTTACCATAAGGATATTCTGAAAGCATGGACACCCAACAACACATCGTCGAACATACCACGTTTACAGTATGGTGATCAAACAGTGACCTCCCAGTCTACACGTTTCCTCACAAGTGCCCGCTATCTCAATTTCCAGTCTTTCATGGTTGGATATACACTTCCGAGAGCTATCGTCAACAAACTCATGCTGAGTAAGATTCGTGTCTATGTACAGGGACAGAACCTCTGTTTCTGGTCGGCACGCAAGGGACTTGACCCACGCTTCGACTTCCAGGGGACTACCTCTCTTGGTATCGACTCATATGCACCGGTACGCACGATCATGGGTGGCATTCAGGTATCTTTCTAATGTGATTAAACAGAACAGAAATGAAAACAAAGAAAATAACTTCTCTCCTTTTTGCCGGTACTATTGCTTTAAGCCTTACCGGCTGTATAGAGGAATATACACCACAGAACGGAGCACCTTCGCAGGAGCAAGTAAGCAATGCTCCCGGTGCGTTCACCAGCTTGGTCTCTAACCTTACCGGCAACCTGTCGGGCAAACGCCTGTATACTACTTCCAGAAATCAGGTTTGGGACTATGGCTATACATCGTTCTTCCTCACGCGTGATGTGGAGGGGCAGGATATCGTGGCCACGGGTAGCAATCCTTACGCGACTTGGTACAGCGATGTCAATTACCTGTCCTCCGGCTATGCCGTCTGTCAGTTCCCTTGGACCCTTTACTATGGTTGGATCAACGACTGCAATAAGGTCATTGCTGCCGGTGGCGCCTCCAACTACACTGAGCCTGACGAAGCACACAAGCATGGCGTCGGCATTGCCTATACCATGCGCGCCATGTTCTATCTCGACCTCTGCCGTATGTATGCCCAGAAGCCATACTCTGAGGACCACAATGCGCTGACAACGATCAAGGCAGACGAAATACGAACAGCCGAAGAGTCCCGCCATCAGGAGCGTATGACTTGGGATGAGGCTTTCGAGTTCATGCTCAAGGATCTCGACGCTGCCGAGAAGGATCTCGCTGACTATAAGCGTACCGACAAGTACACGCCCGACGAGAGTGTCGTCTATGGTCTCAAGGCACGTGTCTATCTTGAGAAGCAGGATTGGGCCAATGCTGAGAAATACGCCAAACTCGCACAGCAGGGCTACAGCGTGATGACCGAGAGTCAGTTCCTCGATCATTCCAACGGCTTCAACACACCTGACAACAATTCCTCGTGGATGTTCGCCACACAGTTTAAGGACACTGACCCCAGCATCCTTACCAACGATGGTAATGACTCTTGGGGATCTTGTATGATCACTGAGAACTCCTTAAGTGACAATGTCTCTGGATATGCTACAGGATTCGGTGCCCCGCAGGTCATTGACAAGCATCTCTATAGCACGATTCCTAACAGCGATTTCCGCAAGAAGTGCTGGTTGCCTTTCAGTGCCGACACCTTGGCCTCCGAAAAGAAAGCCAGTGAGTTGCTGAGTCTGTTGGAACCCTATTCTTGTCATCAGGATGAGGCAGGAGCCAAACTGCTTTACCGTCTTGGACAAATCAACAAGTATGGTTATGGTGGTCTGAATGTCAAGTTCCGCCCCAAGAATGGCATCCTTGACGAGAAGTATAAGGTATGGGAAGTTTCCGTTCCTTTGATGCGTGTGGAGGAGATGAGGCTCATCGAGATTGAGGCTGCAGGTATGCAAGACCTGGCCCGTGGCAAACAGCTCCTTACTGAATTTGCCAAGACGCGTGATCCGCAGTATGTCTACGGCAAGCACAACGAAGCTTACTACAACACCAAGACATCCGAGTTCCAGAACGAGGTGTGGTGGCAGCGTCGTATAGAGCTTTGGGGTGAGGGCTTCGCAACCTTCGACATCAAGCGTCTCAACAAGGGCATCATCCGTAGCTACGCTGGTACAAACCACATTGAGGGAGCTCGCTGGAACACCAACACTATCCCTAACTGGATGGTATGGACCTTCATAGATACAGAGAGCGGCAGTAACGGCGGCATGACGCTCAACCCTGACCCTGTGCAGCCATCAGAGGATTCTCCCGCATTTAAATGGTAAAATGTAGAACTAATAAAAGCATACATCAATGAAAAATATATTTGAAAGATTGGCCTTGACGCTTCTCTCCTTGACACTGTTCGCAGCATGTCAGGAAGACGAGGGCACGGATCCCGGCCACGATTCCACACCGGTGGCCTCGGTCTATGAATATGCCGCAGGAGACGGCTACAATGCTGATAACGACTGCCGTTTCCGCGTGGCCACCAATGCTGCCACGCAAGAGGTCTATTACCTTGCACAACTCGACGAGGAAAAGAAGGCCTTGAACATGACCTACCAGCAGTATGCCGACTATGTCGTAGAGAAAGGTACGAAGATAGATGTCAAAGCCTCCAGCGACGCTGACGTTTATGTCAAGGATTTGCACGGACTTTACGACATCACTGTGGTAGCTGTCAAGGGAAACACCAAGACACAGCAGAGCTTCCAATTCGCCGGTCTGGACTACAAGCCCTACGGACAGGGCACATGGACCTCAGTCATGTTCGGCAGTTCATGGAAAGTGGATGTGGAATACTCGACTGTCGGCAACCGCTACCGTATCAAGAGCCTCTATGAGGATGGCTATGGCTTCTCCTTCTCACCAAACGGCTCCAACGTGACGGTCTATCCTAACGGCGCTGTCGAGACAGGATACATACACGCCACATACGGCATGGTAAGCATCACTGACCAGGGCAGCACCTACGACGCTGCTTCGAAGACTTTCACGTTCAACTTCAAGTTCACTGTTTCGGCAGGCTCCTTCGGAACAAAAGTAGAAACGTTGACGCTGGACAAGTAACGGCACCTTGATATATATATATATAAAAAGTGAAGTAACCGTCGGGTCGCTTCACTTTTTTGTTTATAAGATATGAGGCGCACGGATATTTTCTGTGGGTTGGTTAACATGTACCAGTTGTCATTGACTTCGATAAAACGCAATTTTTCAAGCCGCAAACTTCGATAGGCTGAGTAAGATCTGTTTATGCGCATAAGATACATATGCTGCAAGGGACGATAGAAAACCGAAAAGAGAGGCGATGACAATACAGGTCTTGGTAACAATGATAATTGTGCGCCAACTTTTGTCTTGCAAACTGACAAAAAACAGGCTCTGAGAATCGATTCTTTTGAACGAAGACCACCTTTGCGTTGATTGAGCACAAAAATAGAGACATTTTCGTAACTTATTGATAAACAATATATTATACATATACTGCCTTTTTAGCATTACAAAAAGCCTAAGATTTCAACATCAAAACGGCCAAGTCTGCCTGTCAGAAAGGCTTTATGACCTTATGAAAAAGGCGTGATGACCGTGTCATCACGCCTTTTTCATAAGGTCAAACTACCGAGATAACAGTATCAAACTGCCTTTTTCTCAACGTGCCTTGGGAAAGAACAGCAAAAAAACAAAAAATGTCTGTCCACCCTTCTCTATTTCAAGAGAAAAAGCGGACAGACTTTTGTCAAACAAAATCAGTTAAAGTCTATTCTGCCGACGGCTGCACCTGCGCAAGCAGTTGCTGAAGCTGTTCCAAGCTGTCAGCCACCTGAATATACTGCGTGTATTGCCCGCGTATCATCCCCTTGGCCTGCAAATCGTCGAGCAGCGCCACGAGCGAATTCCAGAATCCGTCGATGTTGTAGAGGATCACCATCTTTTGGTGATAGCCGATGGTATGCGAGGCGGCGAGGGTAAAGAGTTCATCGAGCGTGCCGATGCCACCGGGGAGAGCCACAGCCACGTCGCACTGCACCTGCATGAGGTGCTTGCGGTCGTCGAGATTGTCGCAGGAAATCTCCACGTCGACATACCGGCTCTGCCGTCCGCCCTTTTCCACGAGCGTAGGGATGACGCCAATCGTCAAGCCCCCACCCTCGTGTACGACCCGTCCGATGCATTCCATCAGCCCACTGTTGCATCCGCCATAGACGAGGGTATGTCCCCCGGCAGCCATCCAGCGCCCGAGCTCCTCTGTCTTTTGGAAGCAGACAGGCGCAATGCTGTTGTTGGCAGAACAAAAAACCGCTATCTTCATCTTACGCTTGTTTTTTAACCAAGATATTGTCGGAGTGATACCGCATACTTGCTGTTGCGGATCTTGCGCAATGCCTTTTCCTTGACCTGACGGATGCGCTCGCGCGTCATGCCCATCTCGTCAGCGATTTCCTCCAGGCTTTTCTCCATGCGCCCGATGCCAAAGGACTCGGTGATGATGCGCTGCTCGCGATCGTTGAGCACCTCTTTGAGCAAGTCGCTGATGAAGAGGTTCATCGACTCACGGTCGAGCGAGCTGTCAGAGCGCGAGTCGGCATCGTCGGACGAGAGCGTTTCAGCCAGCGAGTTGTCGTCGTCCTCGCTGATCGGGGCGTCGATACTCGTCGAGCGTCCGTTAGCCTCATAGGCCGAGATGACCAGTTCCTCATCGATGCCTGTCATCACGGCCAGCTCATGGGTGGACGGCACGCGGCCGTGCTCCTGGAGGAACTGCTCCGTGGCTCTGTTCACCTTACCGGCGATGCCTACCTGGTTGAGCGGCACGCGCACGATACGGCTCTTCACGGCCAAGGCCTCCATGATGCTCTGGCGGATCCACCACACGGCGTAGGAGATGAACTTAAAGCCGCGCGTCTCGTCGAACTTCTCAGCGGCTTTGACAAGTCCCACGTTGCCCTCGTTGATCAGGTCGGTGAGCGAGATGCCCTGGTGCTGGTATTGCTTGGCCACGGAAACGACAAATCGCAGGTTGGCGCTGACGAGCCTGTCGCGCGCACGCTCCCCCGCGGTGCCGCCTTGATGGATGGTATGTGCCAACGCGGCTTCCTCGTCGGGAGTCAACATCGGTTCACGGGCAATCTCAGTGAGGTATCGGTCAAGAGCCTCGCTGTTGCGGCTCGTGATGTTCTTCGTTATTTTTAGTTGTCTCATCATAGAGGTTCTGGCTAGTTATGTGTTATTTATAGTTTGACGGCAAAGTTACTACATTTTTCCAAGAAAAAAGCAAAAAGAATAATAAAAACATTGCTATAAATAGCAGAAGCGTCGGATTTCGTAGGAAACGAAGCACTATGCAGGGATGAGAAAAGCACAGACCAGTGCCGAAAACGAATCGATTTTTTGATGATAGATTTGCATCTTTCGTTAATTTTTAGTTACTTTGCAAAGAATAGCTGATTTTCTCACACAATAGCAAATGAAGAAATACCTCAAGTGGGCGGGCATCACCGTGGGCATCCCCGTGTCACTGATCATCATACTCTGCCTGCTCTTCTACTTTCCGCCGTTTCAAAACTGGGCGGCAGGGCAGGTCACACGCTATGCATCGGACAAGATGAAGATGCAGATCAGCGTGGGGTACGTGCGACTGGCATGGCCATTGGATCTCGCCCTCAACGAGGTGAAGGTGCTCGAGCCCAACGACTCGCTGCGCGGCGTGACGGACACGGTGGCACACATCCATCGCACCGTCGCCGACGTGCAGTTATGGCCCCTGCTGAAAAAGCAGGTCATGGTCGACGAGCTCTCCTTCCGCGACATGCAGGTCAACACCACCCATTTCATTCCCAAATGCCGCATCAAGGGCAAGGTGGGCACGCTGACGATCAAAGCCCACGGCATCGACCTCGGCAAGGAGCACGTCAACGTCAACCACTGCCTGCTCGACAACGCCAACATCGACATCGCGCTCAGCGACACCGTGCCGCCCGACACCACACCGAGCACCAACTACTGGAAGATCGCCATCAACACGCTCAAGGCCCGCAACACCGCCTTTGCCCTGCATCTGCCCGGCGACACACTCGCCATCCACGCTCTCATGGGCAACCTCGAAGCGCGACAAGCCTGTCTCGACCTGTTTAAGAGCCTCTATACCGTCGGCCATCTCGACTGGCAGACGGGCGCGCTGGCCATGGATCAGAACTTTGTCAAGAAGACGAAAGGACTGGACCTCAACCATCTCGCACTCTCGGAACTCAATCTCAAGGCCGACTCCTTTTATTATTGCGACGCCCGGCTCAACCTCATCGTCCGTCAGGGTGCCTTTCATGAAAAGAGCGGACTGACCATCGACAAGCTGCAAGGCTCCTTCCGCATGGACAGCACACGGCTCGAACTGCCCGGGCTGAGCCTTGAGACGCCGGGCTCCCAGCTGCGTCTGGCCTTTGCCATGGACATGAACGCCTTTGCCGACAGCATGCCGGGAAGCCTCAGGGCCACCGTCCACGGCCATGTGGGTATGAGCGACATCAGGCTATTGGCCGGACAACACATGCCACGTCAGCTACTCAACAACCTGCCCCGACAACCGCTGATCGTCAACGGCAGCCTCGGCGGTAATCTCCGGCGGCTGCACCTCGACGGGCTCAGCCTCGCCGTCCCCACCCTGCTGCGCCTCTCCGCCGACGGTTTTCTGAGCAGCCTGGCCGATCCAAAACGGCTCACGGCCGACCTCAGCGTGAAAGCCCACGCCTACGACCTCAGACCCGTGAAGCGACTGTTGGGCAACGCACTGCCTAAGACGGTCAATCTGCCCAATGGCATCGGCTTCCGCGGACGCGTCAAGGTCAACGGCCCGCGATATGCCTCGACCTTCATCGCCACGCAGGGCGGCGGTTCGCTCAGTGGTCAGGCAACCGTAGACACCCGTGGCACACTGGCCTACAGCGCCAAGTTGCGCGCCCGCCGCTTCCCCGTCGACCATTTCCTGCCCCGTCAGGGCCTGCATCCCTTCACCGGCACGCTGGCCGCCAACGGCGCGGGCACCGACCTCTTCTCACCCCGCACCCGCGTGAAGGCAGAGATCCACAGCCAGCAGTTCGCCTACTCCGGCTATAACCTCAGCGGCATCAAGGCCACGGCCAACATCCGCGGCGGTCGCGTCGAAGCCCACATCAACAGCGCCAACCCGCTGTTTAAAGGACTCGTCGGCATCAACGCACAGCTCAACCGCAAAGCCTTCATCGGCACGCTCTCCTGCGATCTCTCCCACGCTGACCTCTACGCCCTGCACCTCGCCGACAAGCCGATCACGCTCGGACTCTGCGGACACGTCGACGTGCGATCGGACTTGAAACAGCACCACGACATCCAGGGCATGTTCAGTGACATCACCCTCAGCGAGGGTAACCGCCACTACCGACCGCAGGAGGTGACACTCGACATCCTGACCACCCGGGACACCACCCACGCCATCGTGGACTGCGGTGACTTCCACCTCAACATGGACGGCAGCGGCAACTATGAGCGCCTCATCAAGCACGGCAATGCCCTTATGACCGAACTGCAGCGGCAGATAACCAACAAGTATATCGACGAGGCCCGCCTGCGACGTCTGCTCCCCAACCTGCGCGTTCAGCTCTCAGCGGGCAGCGGGAACATCGTCTACCGCGTGCTGAAGCATTTCGGCTACGACCTCCACAACCTGCAGATGGACATGAGTTCCTCGCCACTGCTCGGCCTCAACGGCACGATACAGGCCGACTCTGTGGTCTACGACAGCATGGAGGTAGACACCATGAGGCTGAGCATCAAGTCCGGGCTCGACAATGTAGCCTATTCCCTGCAACTGCACAACGGCAAGAAAAATCCGAAATATGTCTTCAACGCCTTCCTCGACGGCACCCTGCAGGGCGGCGGCACGACACTCACCACACGCCTCTACGACGCCAAGGACAAACTCGGACTCCGGCTCAGCCTCGAAGCCGCCATGCAGAACCAAGGCATACTCATCCATCTCGCGGGCGACAACCCGATACTGGCCTATAAGGAATTTACCGTCAACGACAGCAACTATGTCTTCCTCAACGGCAACCGGCGTGTCAGCGCAAACGTGAATATGAATGCCGCCGATGGCATGGGACTACAGGTCTACACTGACGACAGCAACACGGAAGCCCTGCAGGACATCACCGTCTCCACACACCAGCTCAACCTTGGCGAGGCACTGTCCATCATCCCCTATATGCCGAACGTGTCGGGAATCCTCAATGGTGACTTCCACCTCATCCAGACCCCCGAACAGCTCTCGGTCTCCTCGGTTGTCGACGTGAAGGATATGGTCTATGAGGGCTGCGAGATGGGCGACGTAGGCTCGGAGTTTACCTACATGCCGAGGCCCGACGGCACACACTATGTCGACGGTATGCTCACCCACGACGGCAACGAGGTGGGCACGCTCACCGGTACCTACAACGCAGCCGGACACGGGTACCTCGACGCAAAGGTCAATACCGACCACCTGCCGCTGGCGATGGTCAACGGATTCATTCCGCAGAAGATCGTGGGATTCAAGGGTACGGCCGACGGCAACCTGACCATCAAAGGCTCACTCACCAAGCCCGTCGTCAACGGAGAGCTCTTCCTCGACTCTGCCAGCATGTTTTCTGAGCCCTACGGCGTGGAGCTCGCCTTCGCCTCAGATCCCGTCACCTTCAAGGACAGCAAACTGCTCTTCGAGAACTTTGAGGTCTTCACCCACAACGACCAGCCGCTCAACGTCAAAGGCACCTTTGACTTCAGCGACCTCGACGCCATGCGCCTCAACGTGCGGATGCGAGGCACCAACCTGCTGCTCGTAGACTCCAAGGAGACCAGCCGCTCCGAGGTCTATGGCAAGGCCTACGTCAACTTCTATGGCACGATGACGGGACTGCTCGACAACCTCAAGGTTCGCGGACGCACCGACGTGCTCGGCACCACCGACCTGAAATACAATCTGAAGGACACCCCGCTCTCCACCGACAACCAACTCGACGGACTCGCACAGTTCACCAACTTCAGTGACACCATCAGCGACGAAGTCAACCGCCCGCCGCTCACGGGTCTGAACGTGGACATGAATATACACATCGACGACGGCGCGCACGTCGACGCCTTCCTCAACGCCGACCACTCCAACTATGTCGATGTCATCGGCGGCGGCGACATGCGCATGCAATACAACATCGCCGACGGCGTCATCCTGCGCGGGCGCTACACCATCGGCTCGGGAGAGATGAAATACTCGCTGCCCGTCATCCCACTGAAGACTTTCACCATCCAGGACGGCAGCTACATCGCCTTCACCGGTGACCCGATGAACCCGACGCTCAACATCACAGCAACCGAACAGACCAAGTCGGCCGTGGGCAGCGAGGCGGGCGAGGGGCGGATGGTCACATTCAACTGTGGCGTCGTGGTCACGAAGACCCTGCAGGACATGGGACTGGAATTCACCATCGACGCACCCGAGGACATGACGATCCACAACCAGCTGCAGTCCATGTCGAAGGAAGAGCGCGGCAAACTCGCCGTGACGATGCTCACCACCGGCATGTATCTTGCCGAGGGAAACATGAGCAACTTCACCATGAACTCGGCACTGAGCGCCTTCCTCAACAGCCAGATCAACCAGATCTCAGGCAAGGCACTGCGCTCGCTCGACGTCAGCGTGGGCGTGGAGAACTCGTTCAATGCTCAGGGCGCGCTCCACACCGACTATTCGTTTAAGTTTGCCAAGCGATTCTGGAACAACCGGCTGCGCGTCACCATCGGCGGCAAGCTGTCGACCGGAGCCGAAATATCGGCACAGCAGGATCAGACATTCTTCGACAATGTGACCTTTGAATACAGGCTCAGTCCCACATCGAACAAATACCTCAACCTGTTTTACATCCGCGACAGCTATGACTGGCTGGAGGGCAACGTGAGCAAGTTCGGCGGCGGCTTCCTGTGGAAGAGAAAGTTCAGCAGCCTCAGCGACCTGTTTGGTAAAGAGAAAAAAGACTCGCTCGGCAATTGACAACATATTAAATAGCCATTTCTATCTATGACATACACGCACATCCTTCGATTCGCGAAGACACTGACACTGGGGCTGGCGACGGTGGTCATCGCCGCCTGCTCGACCACCAAAAGTATTCCCGACGGTGACCAGCTCTTCACAGGACTGGCCAAGACCGACTATATCGCGCCCGTACAGGACAAACATTTCACCAACACACAAACGGAAATCGACGCTGCCCTGGCCACGGCACCCAACGGCGCACTCTTCGGCAGCAGTTCTGTCAGGTCGCCCTTTCAAGTGGGTCTCTGGGTCTGGAACGCCTTCGTCGGCAGCGATGACGGTTTCTCGAAATGGATGCTCTCCTCCTTTGGCTCCCGGCCGGTGCTGCTCAGCTGGGTCAACCCGGCCCTGCGCGCATCGGTGGCGCAGGAGGTGCTGCGTGCCCACGGCTACTTCCACGGCAAGGTGGGCTATGACATCATCCGGCAACACAACCCCCAAAAAGCCAAGATCAAATACACCGTCGACATGGGACCGCTGTGGACAGTGGACTCGCTAAACTATCAGGGCTTCCCACCCCAGGCCGACAGCCTCATCATGTCGACCATGGCCGAGGCCAAGATCCGCAAGGGCGACGCCTTTGACGTCAACACCCTCGATGCCGAGCGCCGCCGCGTGAGCACCCTGCTGCGCAACAACGGCTTCTTCTACTATCAGCCGTCCTACGCCTCATGGCTCGTCGACAGCACCAGCCGACCCGGCAAAGTGCTCCTGAAGTTGCAACTCGCCGAGCAGACGCCAAGTGTGGCCGAGCGGAAATGGACCATCGGAAAGATTGACATCGACTTGCATAAAAACTATGGCGACAGCCTCGTCAACAGTGAGACCAAGCGCGACATCACCGTGCGACACAACGGCAAGCACTCGCCGCTGCGTGTGCCTGTCATCCTCAGCGCCAACCGCCTCTTCCCCGGACGCCCCTACAGCTATGCCGACTACCAGGCAGGCATCAGCAATCTCTCGTCAACAGGACTGTTCAGTACCGTCGACGTCAACTTCACGCCACGCGACACTACCGGTCGCGCCGACACACTCGACATGCGCATGAACCTGGTCTTTGACAAGCCTTACGACATCTACTTCGAGGGCAATGTCACCGGAAAGACCAATAACCGTTTCGGACCGGGCGCCGTGCTCGGCGTCACGCGGCGCAACGCTTTCCGTGGCGGTGAGCTCCTCGACCTGAAAATCAAGGGCAATTATGAGTGGCAGACGGCACACCACGGCAAAGGAAGCTCGTCGAAGTTCAACAGTTATGAGTATGGTGCTGACGCCTCGCTGCAACTGCCGCGTATGGTTATCCCCTACGTCTCGTATTTCCGCAAGAAGCTCTTCAACCACTTCCAACGTATAGGCTTCTTCTCCACGCCGTCGACAACGCTGAAGTTCTCAACCGACATCCTCAACCGTGCCGGATTCTTCAAGCGTCGCATTGTGTCGGGAGAGTGGACCTATAACCTCCAGACGTCGCCAACAAGTAAGCACCAGTATACCCCGCTGTCGTTCTCCTATGAATATATGAAGCGGCGCACGGCAGCCTTTGACTCGGTGCTCACCGCCAATCCTTATCTGGCATACACCATGCGCGACCAGTTCATTCCAAAGATGCAGTATGTCTATACCTACACGAGTCCGAAGACCTACCGCAATCCGCTGTGGTGGCAGACGACAGTCAGCGAGAGCGGAAACATCCTGTCTTTGGGCGAGATGGTGGCTGGAAACAAATGGAGCAAGAAAAACAAAGAGCTCTTCAAAAACCCTTATGCTCAGTTCTTCAAATTGGAAACAGAGCTGGTCAAGACTTGGCAGCTGACGGAGCACAGCAGTCTTGTGGCGCATGGCGACATGGGCATGCTATGGGCTTACGGCAACTCCGATGAGGCACCCTACAGCGAACAGTTCTATGTCGGCGGCGCCAACAGCATTCGCGCCTTCACCGTGCGCAGCGTAGGACCGGGCAGCTACCACAATGCTGAGTCGGCCACGAACAACTATCTCGACCAGACCGGTGACCTGAAGCTGTTGGCTAACCTGGAATACCGTCCGCGCCTGTTCGGCAACCTCTATGGAGCCATGTTCCTCGATGCCGGCAATGTGTGGTCGCTGCATAAGGACGACCGTAGCGGCGGACATTTCGAGGCGAGGAATCTCCTCAAGGAGACGGCACTCGGCACGGGTGTCGGCCTGCGCTACGACATGGACTTCCTGGTCATCCGCGTGGACTGGGGCGTAGGACTGCATGTGCCCTACAAAAGTGGCTTCTACAACGTCGGCTCGTTCCGTGACAGCCAAAGCCTCCACTTCGCCATCGGGTATCCGTTCTAAATATTGATAAAAGACAGCCAATCGTTATAAGAAGGGTACCATATAAACGGGAAGCAGGATCGTGTCGCCATCCTTGCCCAGATCCTTTGTGTACACGAGGATGGGATCTTTGACTCGGCTCGAGAATTTCTTGCAGAAAGCATCCAAGGAGGCATGTGTCCTATAGCCGGATGACTTCACCTCAACCGGACATATCTTATTGCCACGGGATATGAGGAAATCAATTTCGTAGCGATGCTTATCATCTTTTGCCCACGTATAGTAGAAGAGCTTGTTTCCTGACGCAACCAGCATTTGGGCCACAAGATTTTCATAAACATAGCCTAAGTTGGCTGACAACTTGTCACTAAGCAACTTTTGATAGATTACATTTTCCGTAAAATCCTTGTCCCAAAATGCCATAGTCACGAACAGCCCCGTGTCTGCCACAAAGAGTTTATACCGAGAAGTGTCACGTGCCAGCTCCATCCCCACATTGGGGTCGCCGGTGTGATAGACCACGTCGACCGTCTTGCTCTCTGCCAATGCGTTGAGCAATTCTCCTTCTGCCTTTGCCGTCTTCGCGCCAATGGACGGTGAGGGAGAATAGCGCGAGACATTACGGTTGAGCTGACCGGGGATGGACATGAACATCTGGGCGGCATTGCCTGAGAGATCTATCTTTCGGAAATCTTCCTGATAAAGCGTAACGATTCGCCGTTTCACTCTATCCACCTTACTGAGGTCGTTGGTAGAGATATATTCCTCCACAGCCTGGGGCATTCCGCCAACCAGCATATATAACCGCAACAAACGCTGGATGCTACGGTGCGCAGCCCCTAATGGTTTCTTCAAATCCCAAAACTTTCGAAGGATGACCATAGTATCTTTGTCTCCTACAGCCCATCTGAACTCCTCAAAGTCCATAGGATGCATCGTGATTCTGTCCTCTTCACTGGGAATCGTAATGTTCTCCGTGTTCTTACGAATGCTGATGAGAGAGCCCGTCTCAATATAGTCGTACCGTCCGTCAGCCACAAGATATTTAATGGCTTGGCGCGCCTTGGGACAATGCTGTACCTCGTCGAAAACAATGACGGATTTTCTTCGCGCCAGAGAGGTGCGATAAGTGGCTTGAAGGGTCAGAAAGATATAATCAAGATCGGTCAAGTCATCAAACAGTTCTTTCGTCTCACGCGAGGCTTGGTTAAAGTCTATGAGTATGTAAGACTCATACTGATCGCGCGCAAACTGCTCAACAATGGTTGATTTGCCCACTCGTCTTGCGCCTTCCACCAAGAGAGCCGACTTGCCCTTGCTTTCTTCTTTCCATTTAAGCAATGCTTCGTAAATCTTACGCCGAAAAAGTCTTCCTTCCATAATCTTTTGTACATCAGTTGATTCTCAAGTGCAAATATACTAATTTTTGTGGTTTCCCCAAAATTCTAAAGGGTCAAAATCGCCATCCCCCCGAAATTTAATTGGCCGGGAATAGTCATTCCCCCGAAATTTTAGAAGCCAAATATGGGAATTCCCCCGAAATCTAAGCGCCTTTGTTGTACCAGCCCCTATTCTGTAAATGCCCTCAAGCTGACACGACATTGCCAGCACGAAACGATCATCTGCTCTATCGGGTAAGAGACATGGAACAAGACACATGATCGGGCTTGCTGTAAGCGTGATGGTGTTTTGGAAAAAGGCGGGGAGGAATGTAAGCTTTAGAAGAGGTGAGGTATAAAACAAAAAATCGTGCTTGGTAGTAGGCTCACGCCTCACGGCGTAAGACAAACTCCAGCATGATTGTTACTCTGAAAATAAAAATCAATCTTTCTTTCCTTGACTAACAACCTGTTGAATCGTTGAATTAAACAACCTTGTAATCTACCTAAATAATAACTAAAACCTTTTCTTAAAACCTAAAAACCTTTTCGAATCTGTATTTTCTTAACCGGTGCAAAGTTACGTGGAAATTACGTTACCTCCAAATAATACAGGCCTCTTTTAACCTTTTCTGTGATTGCTGTGTGCGACAACAACAGTTGTTAACCTATGGTGGCATTGCTACACTTAAAGTGTTAACGATATTCACCCTTGGAAGAAATATTTCAAGAATATGATGGGATTCTGATTTATCTTTCGTATCTTTGCGCATAGAAAAGAAAACATTCATGGCAGCGCCGCCTGGCGATGGTGCCGAATATTCATTTAAAACATAACACAACATGAAAAAGTACGAATGCAATGTATGCGGCTACGTCTATGACCCCGCTAAAGGAGACCCTGATAATGGAATTCAACCTGGAACCGCTTTTGAGGATCTGCCCGAGGACTGGGTATGCCCCACTTGCGGCGTAGGCAAGGAAGATTTCAGCCCCGTGGAGGAATAATAAGATTACGAAGATAAACAGATGATGGCGGCCCCTCGACAGTAAGGAGCCGTCACCGTTATTTCAAATCAGGACAGAATGAAAGAGGAATAACTAAAGATATGGGAAAGAAGATTACCGACAACGTCACATGGGTCGGCAAGGTGGACTGGGACTTGGTCCATTTCCATGGCGACGAGCTGTCCACTTTTCATGGCTCCAGCTACAATGCCTATTTGATTAAAGACGAAAAGAACGTACTCATCGACACGGTGTGGCGCCCTTACGACCGCGAGTTTGTCAAGCGACTCAAGGAGGTCATCGACCTGAAGGACATCGACTACATCGTGATGAACCACAACGAGATAGACCATAGCGGCGCGCTGCCTGAGCTGCTCCGCGAGATTCCGGACACGCCCATCTACTGCACAAAGAAAGGTGAGGCCATCCTGCGTGGTCACTATCACCAGGACTGGAACTATGTTAACGTCAAGACGGGCGACACGCTCAACATCGGCAAGCACACGCTGACCTTCATCGAGGCTCCGATGCTCCACTGGCCCGACACGATGTTCACCTATATGTCCGGCGACGACATCCTGTTCTCCAACGATGCCTTCGGACAGCACTACGCTACCGAGTCGCTCTTCGACACAGCAGCTGATGTCCACGAGGTGATGTACGAGGCAGAGAAATACTACACCAACATCCTCAACCTCTACAGCCCGATGGTGGCTCGCAAGGTCAAGGAGGTGCTCGGCATGAACCTGCCCATCAAGATGATCGCTCCGTCACACGGTGTCATCTGGACAAAGTATATCCCGCAGATTATCGAGAACTATCAGAAGTGGTCGGCACCTTATCAGGAAAACCAGATCACCATTGTCTACGATACGATGTGGCAGAGCACCCGGCTCATGGGCGAGGCCATCGCCGAGGGCATCCGCCGCGCCGATCCGTCGGTGGAGGTGAAGCTCTACAACGTAGCCAAGGAGGACAAGAACGACGTGCTCACACAGATGTTCCGCTCAAAAGCCGTCCTCGTGGGCTCACCGACCATCAACTACGGCTTCTCGTTTGCTATCGCCGGCATTCTGGAGATGGCACGCGGACTGAAGTTCAAAAACAAGAAAGCAGCTGCCTTCGGCTCTTACGGCTGGAGCGGCGACGCACCGAAGCTCATCACGAAACATCTGCAGGAAGCAGGATTTGACGTTGTCGACGACGGCATCAAATGCTTGTGGGTGCCCGACAACAAGGCCATCGACGAGTGCCGCGACTATGGCGAGCAGTTCTGCAAGAAAGTAGAAGCCTGACAGACTGTTGTGGCCGGCCGCATACCGGCCGCAGCAATTAATTTGAAAAAAAAACGCGAATTCCTTGTCTGCGTCGAAAAAATATTGTACCTTTGCACCCGCAAAACAAGAGCAGACGTTTTTGCATTATAAAATTGTTCGTCTGTCGGCATAGCTCAGTTGGTTAGAGTATCACCTTGACATGGTGGGGGTCCTTGGTTCGAATCCAAGTGTCGACACGAAAAACATTCTCAATGAATTACCAACTCAAAAAGATTGTCCTCACAGGTGGTCCTTGTGCAGGCAAAACGACGGCTCTTGTAAAGGTCATTGATCACTTCTCAAGTTTGGGCTTTAAGGTCTTCACCATACCGGAAGTACCCACGATGTTTGCCCAAGCGGGAATGGATTACCTGACTCCCAATCATGAATTCTTTTTTCATGGCGAAATAGCCACACTGCAGGAGCAACTCGGCCTCGAAGACAAGTTCACCGATATAGCCAAAACAGTGAATGAGCCGACGGTCATTGTCTGTGACCGTGGTGCCATGGACATCTCGGCATATATGGACGCTGACATGTGGAGCGATATCACCGGACGCGTAGGCACTTCCACACCGGGACTACTCGGACGCTACGATGCGGTGATGCACCTCGTCTCCGCTGCCGACGGTGCAGAGGAGTTCTATACCACCGCTAATAATAAGGAGCGGTCGGAAGGACTGGAGAAAGCACGCACGCTCGACAAACGCGTCATCAACGCATGGAGCGGGCATCCCCATCTGCGCGTGATCAACAACCATGTCGACTTCGACACGAAAATCAACCGTGTGCTCAAGGAGATCTCCGCCGTGCTTGGTTTGCCGCAACCCATCACCGAGGAGCGGAAATATATCGTAGAGGTTGTCGGCGACATGCCACAGACCATCGACAGTGACATCGTGCAGACCTATCTCGTTGCAGACCCCGACAGTGAGGTCAGACTGCGCAGACGTATCTGGCCGGGTGGCAAGCGCGTCAACGTGCACACCATGAAGAAGACCGTCAGCAACAACCAACAGGTGGAGACAGAGCGACAGGTGAGCAACGCACTCTATGAGTCGCTGCTCTCTCAGGCTGATCCTTATCGCCACACGATCTACAAGAAGCGCAAGAGCTTTATCTGGAAAGGACAATACTTCGAGCTCGACACCTATCAGCATCAGCTCCAAGGGCTTGTCATCCTTGAGACGAAGGGCATCACCGACACCGAGAGCGTCAACTTCCCGCCTTTCCTGAAAGTGGTAAAGGACATCACCGGCGACGCCAATTACTATAACTATAACCTTGCGCTCAGACATTAACTCATGCATATCGTCATTGCAGGAAACATCGGCAGCGGGAAAACCACGCTCACTCAGTTGCTCGCCCGTCACTATGGTTGGCGCGCACGGATGGAGAGCGTGACGCACAATCCCTATCTCGAAGACTATTACAAGGACATGCGGCGATGGGCGTTGAACCTGGAGGTATTCTTCCTCAAGGAGCGCTTCCGCGACCTGCTCGCCATCAACCGCAGCAAACGAGCCATCGTACAGGATCGCTCGATCTACGAGGGCGTGTATATCTTTGCTGCCAACAACCACGACTTAGGAAATATGAGTGACCGTGACTTCGAGACCTACATGGGACTCTTCGAGTCGATGATGATGGTAGCGCGCGAACCTGATCTGATGGTCTACCTCCGCGCTTCTATTCCACATCTCGTGGCTAATATTCAAAAACGTGGCCGTGCTTACGAGCAGGACATGCAACTCAGCTACCTCAAGCAGCTCAACGACCGCTATGACCATTTCATGACGGAGCAATATCACGGACGCGCCATCACGATCGACGTCGACGACCTCGACTTTGTCAACCGCCGCGAGGATTTTGAATATATCATCGGACGCATCGACGAACAGCTCTCGCCCCACCCCACACTGCTGTAATCAATCGGAGTGCCATCACTGTTGCCCTTCTCCATTCAACTTTCATCACTCATCATTCAACACTCGTCTCTTTCTCCATTCATCACTCAACATTCAACACTCATCATTCAAACATGCATATCGCTATCGCCGGCAACATCGGCAGCGGAAAGACCACGCTGACCAAGATGCTTGCCAAGAAATATCACTGGACACCACGCTTCGAGCCCGTAGACAACAATCCCTACCTCGACGACTTCTACGGTGACATGAAGCGCTGGTCATTCAACCTTCAGATCTACTTCCTCAACAAACGGTTTAAGGAAGTAGTGGAGATCGCCAACAGCAACGACACCATCATCCAAGACCGCACGATCTTTGAGGATGCCCGCATCTTCGCGCCGAACCTCCACGACCAGGGTTATATGAGTGACCGCGACTTCCAAAACTACAGCGACCTCTTCGACCTGATGATGTCACTGGTCAAGCTCCCACAGCTGATGATCTATATCCGTTCGAGTATTCCCACGCTCGTCAAGCACATCGAGAAACGTGGACGCTCATTCGAGAAGAGTATCCGCCTCGATTACCTCGCCGGACTTCAGAAGCGTTATGAGGATTGGGTGACCACGTATCAGGGGCCGCTGATCATCATCGACGGCGACAAGCTCAGCTTTGAGGATACGCCCACAGACTTCAGAAAGGTCACCGACATGATCGACGCTGAACTCTTTGGACTCTTCAAGGACGACAGACTCAACAGCAAATAAGCCTATACGCTTCTTACACCTTATTATTATATATAGCATCAACAATCATTCAACATAGCATCATACTTTAGAACATATGGAAAGAAAAGTAGCATTGATCACAGGTATCACAGGACAAGACGGCTCCTACCTCGCTGAGTTTCTGTTGGACAAAGGTTATGACGTACACGGTGTCATCCGCCGCTCTTCTGTGGACTTCCGCCCACGTATCGCCCATCTGGAGGGCGCGCCTCATTTCCATCTTCACTATGCCGACCTGAGCGACTCAATGAGTGTACTCGGCGTGATTGGCAAGGTACGTCCTACGGAGATCTACAACCTCGCTGCACAGAGCCACGTACAGGTAAGCTTCGACTCCCCGGAATATACCGCCGACGTGGATGCCGTCGGTGTGCTCCGCATCCTGGAGGCTGTGCGACAGCTGGATCTCACGGACAGTTGCCGCATCTATCAGGCTTCCACCTCCGAGCTCTATGGCAAGGTGGAAGAGGTGCCGCAGAATGAAAACACACCCTTCCATCCCTACTCTCCCTATGCTGTGGCCAAGCAGTATGGCTTTTGGATCGTGAAGGAGTATCGAGATGCTTACAACATGTTTGCCTGCAATGGTATTCTCTTCAACCACGAGAGCGAGCGTCGCGGCGAGACCTTCGTCACACGTAAGATCACGCTGGCAGCAGCTCGCATCAAGCAGGGCAAGCAGGACAAGCTCTATCTCGGCAACCTCTCCAGCCGTCGTGACTGGGGCTATGCCAAGGACTACGTGGAGTGCATGTGGCTGATCCTGCAGCATGAGACACCCGAGGACTTTGTCATCGCCACAGGTAAGCAGCACACCGTGCGCGAGTTCGCCACGCTGGCTTTCCATCACGTCGGCATCGAGTTGCGCTGGGAAGGCAAGGGCGCTGACGAGAAAGGCATCGACCAGGCTACCGGTAAGGTGCTCATCGAGGTGTCGCCAGACTTCTATCGTCCCACCGACGTGGTCAACCTTTGGGGTGATCCCACAAAGGCAAAAGCAGAACTGGGCTGGAACCCCACCCGCACGTCCTTCGAAGATCTCGTCAAGCTCATGGTAGACAGCGACATGAAAAAGGTGGCTGCCGACGATGCCGCCGCCCGCGTACGCGTCAACCTCGAGGAATATCTCGAAAAAGGTATCGTGAAATAGAAGACCCACCCCGTACTTCCTAAAAGGGAGGGGGAAGACCCACCGAAACAGTAACCATCACAGATAAGTAGGGAGGGGAAAACTCTTTTAGGTTGCGCTCCTTCTCCCCTTTTAGGGGACCCAGAGGGGTCTTTTAGAAATTTATAGGGTCGCTTAATATATATAATCTTTAAACGCCTGTCCCCTTCCCATTGTAGTGCAGGCACCCTCCCTTTTAGGGAGGGCGGGGAGGGTCTGATAATGTTAACAAAAGATTCAAAAATTTACGTTGCCGGCCACCACGGACTGGTGGGCTCGGCTATCTGGAACAATTTAAAACAGCGCGGATACAATAACCTCGTGGGTCGCACACACAAAGAGCTGGATCTCACCGACCAACTCGCCGTAAAGAACTTCTTTGACCAGGAGCAGCCCGACGCGGTGGTGCTCGCAGCAGCCTTCGTGGGCGGCATCATGGCCAACTCACTCTATCGTGCTGACTTCATCATGCAGAACATGAAGATGCAGTGCAATGTCATCGAGCAAGCTTATCAGCACCATGTGAAGAAACTGCTTTTCCTCGGTTCTACGTGCATCTATCCGAAAAACGCTACACAGCCGATGAAGGAGGACGCACTGCTTACTTCACCCTTGGAATACACCAATGAGGAGTATGCCATCGCAAAGATCGCAGGACTGAAGATGTGCGAGAGCTATAATCTGCAGTATGGCACAAACTATATCGCCGTGATGCCGACAAATCTTTACGGTCCCAACGACAACTTCCACCTGGAGAACTCTCACGTGATGCCGGCCATGATGCGCAAGATCTATCTGGCCAAGCTCATCCACGACGATAACTGGGATGCGATCCGCATAGATATGAACAAGCGGCCCATCAACCCGCCGACTAAACTTGTTGAACTCATTGGCAAGGATAACGTCGATGGCAACAACGACAAGGAACGAATCTTGAAAGCACTCGATTTCTATGGTATCGACAACAACAAGGTGACGCTTTGGGGCGACGGCTCTCCGCTACGCGAGTTCCTTTGGAGCGAGGATATGGCTGACGCCTCGGTACACGTGCTTCTCAACGTAGATTTCTCCGACATCATCGGCATAGAGAAATACTCTTCCGTCTTCTATGGTGTGAAGACCGACGGTGAGGTGAACCGCAACAACTCTGAGGGACGCGGCGGTGCCATCCCTTCTCTCGGCGAGATCCGCAACTGCCACATCAACGTGGGTACGGGCAAGGAGCTCACCATCAAAGCTCTGGCCGACCTCGTGAAAGACACTGTCGGCTTCCAAGGCGAGATCGTATGGGACACGACAAAGCCCAACGGCACACCGCGCAAGCTCATTGACGTGAGCAAGCTCCACTCCCTCGGCTGGCACCATAAGGTGGAGATCGAGGATGGCGTAAAGAAACTCTACGACTGGTACCAAAGCACTCTGAAATAACGTAAAACATGAATACCTTCATCAATTGCTTCGTGCCCAAAGGCATCGAAGAGGAGACAAAACGCAACGTGGAGGCACTCGGCAGCCTCGACCTCGTGGGCGAGGTGGCTGTCGTTGACGGTTGTGTCCGCGACTCCAAGACCATTCACCGCATCGCCGACGAGGCCAACACGCCCTATACGCTCGTCTTTCTGAAGAACAGCTACATACGCATGGGCTATCTCGCTTTGGAGCGTATGGTACAGATTGCCGACATCACCGGTGCCGGCATGGTATACGCCGACCACTATCAGGTCAGCGCCGACGGCAAGCGCAAGGACGCACCCGTCATCGATTACCAGCAAGGCAGCCTGCGCGACGACTTCAACTTCGGTTCCGTGGTGCTTTTCCGCACCGACGCACTGAAAGACGCTGCCGCCCGCATGGTAACCGACTACCGCGCCGCCGGCTTCTATGACCTACGTCTGAAGCTCTCGGAGAAATACTGTATCGAGCATATCAACGAGCCTCTCTACTCTGAGGTGGAACTCGACACTCGCAAGACGGGTGAGAAGCTCTTTGACTATGTCGACCCGAAGAACCGCGCCTCACAGATAGAGATGGAGCAGGCTTGCACCGAACACCTCAAAGCGGTGGGCGCCTATCTGGCTCCCCAATTCCAGGATGTCGACCTCGACGAGGGCGAGTTCCCCGTAGAGGCAAGCATCATGATTCCCGTTCGCAACCGCATCCGCACGATCCGCGACGCTCTGAAGAGTGCGCTCAGCCAGCAGACCACCTTTAAATATAATGTGTTTGTCGTGGAGAACGGTCCCGAATGCCACTCCACCGACGGCACTACAGAGGCTATCGACGCCATCGATGACGACCGTCTCGTGCACATCGTACCCCACCGCAACGACATCGGCGTGGGCGGAGCATGGAACATGGCACTGCACCATCCGCTCTGCGGACGTTTCATCGTACAGCTCGACTCCGACGATGTCTATTCCGGACCGGACAGCCTGCAAAAGCTCGTCGACGCTTTCCGCCCGCAACAGTGTGCTATGGTCATCGGCGCCTACCGCCTGACTGACATCCATCTCAACACGCTGCCACCCGGAACGATCGATCATCGCGAGTGGACATTGGGAAATGGACGCAACAACGCCCTGCGCATCAATGGACTCGGAGCGCCACGTGCCTTCTTCACGCCCGTGGCCCGCGCCATCAATCTGCCCAACGTGCTCTACGGCGAAGACTATGCGCTCGGCCTGGCCATCAGCCGTCGCTACCGCATCGGCCGCATCTATGATGTTGTCTACGACTGCCGCCGCTGGGACGACAACTCCGACGGCGACCTGAGCATAGAGAAGGAGAACCGTAACAACACCTATAAGGACCGCATACGTACCTGGGAACTTCTGGCACGCATCGCACAGAACAAGCAGGAGAAAGCCGAATGAAGCGTCCGCAATCACCTTGGTGGTGGGTGCCGACACTCTATTTTGCCGAAGGCATACCCTATTTCATCGTGAACAACATCAGCGTGACGATGTTCACCAAGATGGGCGTGCCCAACGGCGAGATGGCACTCTTCACCAGTCTGCTCTATCTGCCGTGGACCATCAAGCCCCTGTGGAGCCCGTTTGTCGACATCATCAAGACCAAGCGATGGTGGATCCTTGCCATGCAGCTGCTGATGAGTGCCGCATTCATTCTGCTGACGCTGACCATACCGCACCCGTCGGCTGCGGTCATTGCCTCAGGGCATACGCCCATCAACCTGTTCACCATCACGCTGCTACTCTTCATCATCACCGCTTTCGCCTCCGCCACGCACGACATCGCGGCCGACGGCTTCTACATGCTGGCACTGAGCGAGGACAAGCAGAGTTTCTTCGTGGGCATCCGCTCCACGTTCTATCGTCTGTCATCGATCTTCGGCCAAGGCGTACTCGTGTACATTGCCGGAAGCCTGGAGAAGAGCACCGGCAACATCCCACTGTCATGGCAGATGACCATGGGCATCACCGCCGCACTGTTCACCGCTGTGGCACTCTATCACACCTTTGCCCTTCCCAAGCCTACGAAAGACGCGCAGAGAACAGAAGAGGGCAAGCCCCAGACTTTCGAAGCCGTAATGGATGAGTTTGGTCACACGTTCCTGACCTACTTCCAAAAACCCGGCGTTTGGCTTGCCATCGTGTTCATGTTGCTTTACCGTCTGCCCGAGGCCTTTCTGCTGAAGATGGTCAATCCCTTCCTGCTTGGCACGACAGCGACAGGCGGCTTGGCGCTCGACACCGACACCGTAGGCATCGTCTATGGCACCATCGGCGTCATCGCGCTTACCGTGGGCGGCATCATCGGCGGCATCGCAGCCTCACGTTGGGGACTGAAGAAAGCATTGTGGCCCATGGCCGCCAGTATGACGTTGCCCTGCGCCACGTTTGTCTATCTGAGCATCTGCCTGCCCCACGACCTTGTGGTCATCAGCACGTGTGTCGCCGTAGAGCAGTTTGGCTACGGCTTCGGCTTCACGGCCTACATGCTCTACATGATGCATTTTTCCGAAGGCAAGTACGTCACGGCACACTACGCCATCTGCACAGCGTTCATGGCCCTGAGCATGATGCTGCCTGGTCTCGTTGCCGGCTACATCGAGGAAGCCATCGGCTACCGCGACTTTTTCTGGATGGTAATGGCCTGCTGCCTCGCCACCGTGGTGATGACCATGCTCGTGCGCCGCAAGATCGAGCCCGAATATGGCAAGAAACACTAAGAAGTGAGCCGTCCACTCCTTATTATATATAACGACCTCACAATTATATATAACGATCTCACAGCCGTGACCCTTCTGGGTCACGGCTTTTTTTGTTTCCCATACACAGCAGACAAGAGGGAGAGTACAAGAATGAAGTGGGATTAAAGAGTGTTAAACGTTTGAAAATGAAACACTTCAAGCGCATAAAATCATCGTAAGACGAAAAAAACATCGCAATAAATTTCCGTATCACACGAAAAACTTGTAACTTTGCATACCCTAAGAAAAAGGGCTAACACGTTGACATTCATATAATAATAGAAAAGTATATCAACACCATGACAAAAGCAGATATCATCAGTGAGATCACTGAGCAGACAGGATTGCAGAAGAAAGAAGTGGCCGCAGTAGTGGAGAGCTTCATGGAGTGTGTAAAGCGTTGTATGCTCGACAAGAAGGAGAACGTGTATCTCCGCGGTTTCGGCAGCTTCATCATCAAGCATCGCGCTGCCAAGACGGCACGCGACATCGGCAAGAACACTACGATCACCATTGCCGCCCACGACCTGCCGAGCTTCAAGCCGGCCAAGGCTTTCGTAGAGGAGATGAAAGGCGAGTAAGCCCATCCCGCTGCATTGAGACAGACAAACAAAACTGTATTATACACAACATTTAAAACATTTTACCATGCCAAACGGAAAAAAGAAGAAAGGCCACAAGATGGCTACGCATAAGCGTAAAAAGAGATTACGTAAGAACCGCCATAAGAGCAAGTAAGCTCAGGCGGCTGTTCTTGAGAGGGGGCACGCCTTTCGTGGTGTGCCCCTCGCTTTTTAACCCTACTAAAACACCAAGAGATGACAAGCGAAGTTATCATTGACGTCAAGCCGAAGGAGATTTCCATCGCCCTGCTTGAGGACAAACGGCTGGTAGAATACCAGAACGAGTCCCGATCGGCCAACTTCTCTGTAGGCAACATCTACGTCGCAAAGGTGAAGAAGCTCATGCCGGGCCTCAACGCCAGTTTCGTCGACGTCGGGTACGAGCGTGACGCTTTCTTGCATTATCTTGACCTCGGTAGTCAGTTTAATTCCTACGCTAAGTATCTCAAGCAGATACAGAGTGACCGCCGGCGACTCTTCCCCTTTGACAAAGCCACCCGCCTGCCCGACCTGCAAAAGGACGGCAGCGTGCAGCAGACGCTCAAACAGGGACAAGAGGTGCTCGTGCAGATTGTCAAGGAGCCTATCTCCACCAAGGGGCCGCGCCTGACCGGTGAGCTGAGCTTTGCCGGACGCTATCTCGTGTTGCTGCCCTTTGGCGACAAAGTCTCTGTATCTTCCAAGATCAAAAGCGGTGAAGAAAGAGCAAGACTCAAGCAACTCATCCACAGCATCAAACCCAAGAACTGCGGTGTCATCGTCAGAACCGTAGCTGAAGGCAAGCGCGTAGCCGAGCTCGACGGCGAGCTGAAGATTCTGTACAAGCGATGGATGGATGCCATCACCAAGGTGCAGAAAACCCAGCAGCGGCCGCAACTCGTCTACGAAGAGACCGGCAGGGCCGTTGCCTTGCTGCGCGATTTGTTCAACCCCAGCTATGAGAATATTTTTGTCAACGACGACAGCGTGTTCCATGAAGTAAAAGATTATGTGGCACTCATCGCCCCTGAGAAGGCAGGTATCGTCAAGCGCTATACCGGAAAGGTGCCCATTTTCGACAATTTCAACGTCACCAAACAGATTAAGGCCAGCTTCGGCAAGACAGTGAACTACGCCCACGGCGCCTACCTTATCATTGAGCACACCGAAGCTATGCACGTTGTGGATGTAAACAGTGGCAACAGATCAAAGAACGAAAAAGGCCAGGAAGGCACGGCTCTCGACACCAACCTCGGAGCTGCCGACGAGTTGGCACGCCAACTCAGACTGCGTGATATGGGAGGAATCATCGTGGTCGACTTCATTGACATGAACCTGGCCGAGGACCGGCAACTGCTCTATGAGCGCATGTGTAAGAACATGCAGAAGGACCGCGCCCGCCACAACATTCTGCCACTGAGCAAGTTCGGACTGATGCAGATCACCCGTCAGCGAGTGCGTCCGGCAATGGACGTCAACGTAGAAGAGACGTGCCCCACCTGCAACGGTACCGGAAAAATCAAGTCAAGCATCCTCTTCACCGACCAGCTCGAAGGAAAAATAGACCGCCTGGTCAACAAGATAGGCATCAAGAAGTTCTATCTCCACGTTCATCCATACGTCGCCGCCTATATCAACCAAGGCATTATGAGCCTCAAACGTAAGTGGCAGATGAAATACGGATTCGGCGTACACATCATTCCTTCACAGAAGCTCGCCTTCCTGCAGTATGAGTTCTACGACGCAAAGGGTGAGTATCTCGACATGAAAGAAGAGATAGAAACCAAGTAACGGCAATCCGCAACACGGACCGGGCCGATCAACTCTACACGAGGGAGTGTCAACACATCGTTGACACTCCCTCTTTTTTGTGACGAGTGACCGGCTTCAAAAAGTTACAAGTCTTATCATGACAGATATTGGAGACACATCAGGCAGCATACAGATGCTATCAACCGCAATTTGTCCGCCGCCTGTTGACAGAATATAGGGAAAGTTTTCTTGACTAAAAAACACAACAATGCTAAAGAATGTAAAACTTTCATAATCATAAAATCTTTGGGATAAAGGGAACGTCAACTCCCTGCATTCTATCCATGAAGGGACAAGGACCTAACGTCATGCCTTTATCTCCTCGTACTTCACGAGATCGTAGCCTTTGATCTGTATCACGATCGGATGGAGCGTGGAGCCGTGGAGCATGCTTTGCAACTTCTTGTCGGCCGCGTAGGTCTTGATCTGCGCCACTGCCTCCGCCCATTGCTTCTCAGCCTCAGCTTCGGTAGCGTCGGTTTTCAAGTATTTCAGTTCCAGGATATAGCTGTGCGCCACCATCGGATAGGTGAGGTAGTTGGGCAAAAGGAAGAAATCGCAATAGCCGTGGGAGAATTCCATCTCGGGAGCCACCTGATAGTAGTTGGTCAGCGTGAGATAGGCATTCATGAAGCCTTGCAGGTTACGCTCCCCTTCGATGAGCTGGCGCACGGCTGTGGTGTCATGATAAGCCTTACAGATGAACTCTATCAGCGGACGCCAGTCACCGTGGAGAGCCGCGCGGCCATAACAGATACTCAGCTCTGTGGTACTAACGGGTGCAATCTCCCGGTACTCGTCACGGAGGTAGCGATAGTATTGCAGCCTCACGTTGTTGTTAGGAATGATCAGCGTAAGCAGTTCGCCCTCTACGCCGCCGATGGTCAGCATGCCGTAGTAGTAGAGCAGGCTGACGAAATTGTCATAGTCCATGATCCGCTCAGCAGGGAAATGGCCGACAAGGATGCCTTGGATATAACCTTTTTCCGTGATCTCGTGAATGATGCGGAGGCGATTCTCTTCCATGTTGTCGATCTCTATGAGCCGCTTGAGCTTTCCGTAGTCCGTCATCGTGTTGGGATCGATCATTACCTTCGGACGTTTGCCTGTATCAACGAGCTGACTCATGTAATAGCAAACCATATCGCAGTTGAACATGCTGGGCTCGACGCCAAAACTGTCATCGGCGAAGCAGTAGTTGTCGTACCACGGCTTCATGTCCGCGATGATATCGTCCTCGGTCTTGTCCTCGCCGATAGCTCCCACCTCTTTGTAATAGCGGATCATCTGCCGCACCTCTTCCTCAGAGAAGCCGAGCATCTGGTTGAAGCGGGCGTCGAGACTCATGTTCAGCGCAATGTTGTAACCACTCGTGAGATCGTCGAGTGTAATAGGCGAGACGCCAAGCATGATGATGCGGTGGAACATCGGCTTGAAAAGCTTGAAGATGTCGCGGTAGAAGCCGGTGCCGTGGGTGAGCTCATGATAAGCCTGCTGTCCTTTCACGTTGAGTACATTGTTGGTAAAGTTGTCGTACTCGTCGACGATAAGGTAGAGCTTGAGTCTCAGTTCATGCGAATAACCATGAATCAAGTTGAGCATACCCATTCCCGTTTTCTCCCGTTGCATATATTCCATAAAGTCATCGGGGTAGTACGCAGCGTATTTATTGGCAAATAGCAAACAGCGTTGGCTCAGATACTGATTAAAGTTTTCGTATAGATTCTCCAAGTCACTGCCCACTATTGAGAAGTCGAGATGCATTACCAAGAACTCTCCCTGCTCTTTTGTCGGATGGTCGGCAACATACAATCCCTTGAACAACTCTTGGAAGTTGTCCTTTTGGTTAATGTCGTAATACGACTCCAGCATATCGAGGAAGAGACTCTTGCCGAAACGGCGCGGGCGAACCAGGAAAAGGAAGTTACCTGCCCTCTCCATTTTCTCGAAGAACATGGTTTTATCAACCAAGTATTTATTTTCCTTCCTTACCTGCTCAAAGTCAGAGATACCGTAAGGAACAAGCTTGTAATCTGCGCTCATAGTGACAGTCTTTTGTTTCTACTTGCAAAGATAATAAAAAATTTCTCTTGACAAAAGTATGTTCGTCACAATTTTCAATCTGGAGAATGAAAAAGAGGACTTTGTGGTTTCGCAGTCTCATTTTTGGCTCGTCTCCGGAACAAAAAGGTACTTTGATACTGTCATCTCGGTACTTTGACTTGGTCATCTCGCCTATTTGACCCGATCAGCACGCCTATTTCATCGTTAGAAAAAGGCTTGTTGACAAGAAATTCTCTAAAGAATTATTCGAGAAACAGGCGGATTCATGTCATCGCGAAAGCCAAAAAATTGTAATACATTGATTTTCTGACACTTATAAAAATATGCGTATTTTCGCGAAAATCAGAGCAAGACAGGTGTTCGTCGAAAAAAATCGATTCTCAGAGGCGGAAATTTGTCACTTTACAAGACAAAAGAGGCAAACAATCTTGTTAGGATATTCCTATCTAACACATGTGATATCCCTGAAAGGGACATCACACATCGTAAGCAACGTATCCCCCGAGAACTTTGTACATCATTAGCAACATATCTCTACTGAGACTTATACGTCTGCTTTCAGCCCTGCCCCTTTTTGCACATAGAATTGCATTTTATTGCCACAAATAGCGAATATTCCAAATATTTTATGTAAGTTTGCCATAAATAAATTCAAGTCACCATGAAACAACACCTTTTCAATGACAAAGCTACTGCTTACCGACAGTTAGTCCGGGCACTGCTGTTGCTCTGCCTCTGTCCGCTGACAGCCTCTGCCCAACAACAAGACAAGTTGCTCACACTCCTTCGTGACCGGCTGAAATACAACTTCACACAACTGCAAAAGCAGACCGTGAAGCCCTATTTCATGAGCTATCGAGTGGAGGACAACGACACGCGTACGATCACCAGTTCCTTTGGCGTGCTGAACGGCAACGACGACAGCCACGTGCGCTCGTTTATCCCGCAGGTGCGCGTCGGTTCCATGGCACTTGACAACTACAAGAACGACAACAGCGGCGGACGCCAGCAAGGAGCGACACTGCCCTTTGACGACAATGCCACCGACGGCATCACCACCAACTTCTGGCAAGCCACGATGGCCGCTTACGACGGTGCTGTGGAAGCCTATGAGGACGCAAAGAGCAAGGCCGCCACGTCAGCCGCCGACGAGGACAAGGCGCCCTGCTTCTCCAAAGCACCGGCCGAACGCTACTACGAAGGGCCGCTCAACCCATCCGCAACAAAGCTCGACGACCAGCAATGGGCAAAGAAGCTCAATGCCGTCAGCGCCGTGTTCAAGGCTGATCCTACCTTGCAGAACGGAACGGCAGCACTGATCTATGAGGTCAACCGCTCCTATCTCGTCAATACCGACGGCACTGAGGTGGTGCAGAACCGGCGCACGGCACGCGTCGTCATCATCGCCCAGGCCATGGCCGACGACGGTATGATGCTGCCGATGTTGCAGGATTTCTTTGCTTTCAACCCCGACTCGCTTCCCTCCGAGGACCGTCTCGTCGCTGCAGCACAAGACCTGCTCACACGTGTGCAGGCGCTGAAAGCCGCTCCCGTAGCCAATCCCTATACCGGTCCGGCCATCCTCTCCGGTCCGGCTGCCGGCGTCTTTTTCCATGAGATCTTCGGTCATCGCCTGGAAGGGCACCGCCTCAAGAAAGGTGGCGAGACCTTCAAAGATATGGTCGGCAAGCAAGTGCTGCCCACCACCTTCAACGTCTATTGCGATCCTACACTGCGCCACTATGCCGGCGTGGACATGAACGGCAGCTACCGCTACGACGACGAGGGCGTGAAGGCGCGCCGCGTCGACAATGTCGTGAATGGTGTGCTGCGCTCCTTCCTCATGAGCCGCAAGCCCATCGACGGCTTCCCCGAGAGCAATGGCCACGGCCGCGCTGACCTGAGAAACGATCCTGTCAGCCGGCAGTCCAACCTCATCGTGGAGACCACCAAGCCCTATACCGACGCCCAACTGCGCGACATGCTCATCCGTGAGGCCAAACGGCAGGGCAAGCCCTACGGCTATTTCTTCCGTACGGTGACGAGCGGCTACACGATGACGGGCGAAGGCGGAAGCATCAACTCGTTCAACGTTACGCCTGTCGAGGTCTACCGTGTCTTTGTCAACGGCAAGCCCGACGAGCTCGTGCGTGGCGTGAGCCTCATCGGCACCCCGCTGTCGATGTTCTCCCACATTCAGGCGGCAGGCAACCGCCCCGCCGTGTTTACCGGCAGCTGTGGTGCTGAGTCGGGCTGGGTGCCCGTGACAGCCTGCGCGCCCACCGTCTTTGTCAGCCAGATAGAGACCCAGCGTGCACAGAAGACAGACTTCGTGCCGCCGATCCTCCAGGCTCCTATATATAATAAGGAGTACAAACCGCTCGCCGACGCTGTCGGCAAGGATGTCGACAACGTGATCTTCGCCGCTATGAGCGACGAGATGAAGCGATCGATGGACAGCCTGCAACTCGAGGGCTCACCCAAGCCGTTTTATCTCGACATGACGGCTACTCGCTCACGCGGTTTCGACATCACCGGCGAACTGGGCGGCATCTCCATGAGCGACCAAAAGCCATGGCACACCTATCTGTCCACCCATCTGCTCCTTGGCAACTACAAGAGTACCAATGAGCTGCCGGGGCAAGAAAACTATTTGGGACTCAACAATGGCGAACAAGTAGACTATGACGACATCCGCCACTCCTTCTGGCAACTCAACGACGCCGCCTATAAGCAGGCAGTGGTATTGCAGGCACAGAAGACTTCTTATCTGAAACAAAACCCGCCCTCGCTCGATCTGTCAAAGCTCCCAAACCTGCAACCGATGAAGCCTGCCACACAGATCGTCGACGACAACTCCGGCTTTGACATCGACATGCCACGATTGGAGCAGACCGCCAAGCGTCTTTCCGCAGTCTTTAAGCACTATCCCAAGCTCTATTACACCTCGGTGAAGATCGGCGGCAATCAGATGGTCTCCTACCGGTTGACGTCTGAGGGCGTGAAGATCAAGCAACCCCATCACCGCGTCATCATCACCGCCGAGACATACTTCCGCGATGCCGACCAGGTGGAGCAAAGCGATGACTATACCTTCGCCTACGAGAGCACGGCCGAAATTCCGTCCGACGACATACTCGAGGCTCAGGTGCGTGCCTTTGCCGACAGCTGCATGACGCTCTGCCAAGCCCCCGCTATGCCAAAATACTACAAGGGTCCGGCCCTTTATGTCGACGGTGCCGCCATGAACGCCCTCTTCGACAGCCGTCTGATCTCAGAACCTTCCTACGAAGAGGATGCCAACGACATCGGACAGAAAATCGGACAGCCCGTCATCAGCAAGATGATCTCTGTCGTCAACCGCAACGACCTGAATACCTACGAGGGACAGCCGGTCTATGGCCACATGGTGGCAGATGCCGACGGCGTCACGCCAGCCCCACAGCAGACACTCATCGACCATGGCGTGCTGAAGGCAAAGCTCAACGGTGCCGAGCCCACGTTGTTCGCTCCTACCACCACGGGCAGTGCACGCTTCTTCAATGATCCCGACAAGCCGGGCATTGCCACGGGCTTCAACACCATTCAGGTACAGGCGGCGGCAACCACGCAGGAGAAAGAAATGGTGAAGCTGCTCATCAAACAAGCGAAGAAGGAAAACTTGCCCTTCGCCTATATCGTGGAGCTGCCGTGCCGCCAGTCTGCCACACGACTCTATCAGGTCGACGTGAAAACGGGAGCCATCAAACTGATGAAGACCGACCAGGACACAACGCCGTCAGACGATGTGCTGATGAATATCCTCGCTGTCTCTAATAAAGAGGATGTCTTCAATGTCATCAACCCCTATACATACACCGTGATCTATCCTCACAGCTTCCTGCTCAACGAGATCAAACTCAACAAGGCGACAATGGAGGTACAAAAGGAGTTCGAGATTCCGTACCCGGTAGGTGAATGATGAGTGATGAGTGTTGAATGTTGAGTGTTGAGTGTTGAATTGTGAATGTAGAACAGAGCTAAAATGAAATCATATAATATGCAGATGAGAAAGATTTTCATTGCCATGTTGCTCGTGCTCACGATGCCGACCATGGCGCAAAGGGCAAAGGAGGAAATCAAAGCTGACCGCAATCTCGCAGCCAGCAACTATCTGGCTTATCCCGGTCCGAAACAGAAGCTGACCAAGGCACCGGAAGGCTACACACCTTATTATATCAGTCACTACGGCCGACATGGCTCCCGCTATCTCATCAGCCCCGCCCAGTACAGCGACGCGGTGAACATTCTGGCCAAAGCCGACAGCCTTGACAAGCTCTCGCCACGCGGTCACGACGTGCTCGACAAAGTCAGGATGCTGGCTGCCGAGGCTCAGGGACGCTTGGGCGAACTGACTCCACTTGGCGCTGAGCAGCACCGAGACATCGCCCATCGCATGTACATGCGCTTCCCGCAGGTCTTCAACGGCAACGTGCACATCGACGCACGCTCCACCATCGTCATCCGCTGCATCCTCTCCATGGGGAATGAGCTCATGGAACTGGCGCGTCTCAACCCGCGCATGGTCATCACCAGCGATGCCAGCCAGCACGACATGTACTACATGAACGATGAGCATGGTAAATACAACAAGCTGCGCGACACGCCGGAGGCACGTCAGGCGCTCGCCGACTTCAACAAGAACCACGAAAACTACAGTCATCTGATGGGACTGCTCTTCAATGACACGGCCTACGCCCACACCATCGATGCCAACAAACTCGGGCAGCGTCTCTTCGACCTGGCCGCCAACATCCAGAGCACGGAACTCAGACATAAGTTCAGCCTCTGGCCGATCTTCACCGACAAGGAGGTCTATGACTCCTGGCAGCGCAAGAACGCAATGTGGTATATGTATTACGGTCCCTCACGACAGGCCCACAGCTATGGACTGCTCACGCAGGCCAATCTGCTGAACAATATCATCACGACGGCCGACAGTTGCCTGCTCCTCCAGCATCCCGGTGCCACGCTGCGCTTTGCCCATGAGTCGGATGTCATGCCGCTGGTGTGCTTGCTCAACCTCAACCACTACGGCGAGACCATCGACGACCTCGAACAGCTCGATGACCGCGGATGGAACAACTACGACATCTATCCCATGGCCTGCAACGTGCAGTTCATCTTCTATAAGCCCAACATGGCCACTGATCTCAGCAAAGCCGACATCCTCGTCAAGGTGCTTCTCAACGAGAACGAGGCTGCCCTACCCGTTTCCACCGACAAGGCGCCTTACTACCACTGGAAAGATGTGCGTGCCTATCTCCTTCAGCGGTTGGATCAGCTGAAATAAGGTTGACGCTCCATGCAGTAGTTTTCTAACTGTCCTCAACCCGCCGATCCCTCAGATCCTGACAAGTGAAGCCCACGCGTACAGTCCTCTCTTTTCTTAGAGTCAGTGCGCTGTGGGATATTTGACTACATCTTCGACCGCTGATAGTCCCTTGGCGACATGCCATACATATTCTTGAACATTGTGGAGAAACTGGCCGAGTTGGAGAATCCGCAGGCATACATCACCTCGGTGATGCTCTGTTTCGGATCCTCGAGCAGGCGGGCAGCCTGCTTCAGTCGCAGGTTCTTGATGAAGTTGTGAGGTGTCTGGTTGGTGAGCTCCTTCATCTTTCGGTAGAGGTGCACACGGCTGATGCCCACCCGGTCGGCTATGTCGTCGACACCAAGGTCGGAGTTGCTGAGGTTGCCATTGATGACATCCATGACCCGCTGCAGGAACTTGTCGTCGGGCGTCTGCACGTCGACCTTGCTGACCTTGTCGGCCTGGTCTTCCTGTCCGGTGAACTTGTTCTTCAGCGTACGGCGCACGGCAAGGAGGTTGGCGACGGTGCGGCGCAGGATATCCATGTTGAACGGTTTCACCACATAGGCGTCGGCACCCGTCTCCAGGCCCTCCATGCGGTCCTCATCACGGCTCTTGGCGGTGAGGAGGATGACGGGAAGATGATTGGTGTTGATATTTGACTTGAGCTTGGTGCAGAGCGTGATGCCGTCCATCTCAGGCATCATCACGTCGCTGATGACCAGGTTGGGCATGTCCTTGAGAATCTCCGCGAGCGCCACCTTGCCGTTGGGGTAGTAGCGGACGTTGTATTCATTGCTCAGCTCGGTCTGCAGATAGCTGGCGATCTCATCGTCGTCCTCCACGACGGCGATCGTGGGCTTGCTGTTATCGTCGCGCGAAGCCACCGGATGCACGAGCGGATCTGCCTCCATCTCCTTGAGTTCCTGAGCCAACTGCTTGTCGGCTTCACTATCGTCATGCTGCACGGGTGTCCTGCCGCCGTCGTCGGCGAGCATCTCCTCGGGCTTGAGATGGCTGTTGCCCAAGGGCAGGGTGACGACGAAGCAGGAGCCCGGTCCATCACTGTTGTTGTGCGCCGTGATCGTACCATAGTGAAGTTCCACGAGCGAACGGGTGAGGTCGAGGCCAATGCCCGTACCCGTGTTGCGCTCGCCCATGCTGGCAGGACTTTGATAGAAGCGCTGGAAGATCGTCTCGAGTTTGTCCTTCGGGATGCCGCAGCCCGTGTCGCGCACCGTGATGATGGCATCAGCGCCGGTATGCGTGAGACTGATATTTACCTCGCCGCCCGTCGGCGTAAACTTAAAGGCATTGGAAAGCAGGTTCATGATCACCTTGTCAAAATTGTCGCGGTCCACCCATACCGGGAGCTTGTCGCTGTCGTGGTGGAAGACGAAGTGTATCTTCTTGATGTTGGCCTGCTGCTGGAAGAGCTGCACCTCGTCGTCGATGAAGCTGACCATATCAGTTTTCTGCATATGCATGACCATCTTTCCCTTGTCGATCTTGCGGAGGTCCATCATCTGGTTGACGAGGTGGAGAATACGCTCGGCGTTGCGCCGCATGAGCGCGTAGGTGTTTTGTCGCTGCGGGTCGCGGTCACTCTTGATGAGCGAGAGCAGCGGCGTGATGATCAGCGTGAGCGGGGTGCGGATGTCGTGGCTGATGTTGACAAAGAAGCGCAGCTTGGCCTCACCCATCTCTTCGGCATGGATATGCTCCTGGAGCGTAAGGTGCTCCTGTTCCTTGCGCTTGCGGTAGGCGAGATAAACATAGAAAGCCCAGACTAACAAGATCAGATAGACAAACTTTGCAGGCCAGGAAGCGTACCACGCAGGACGGATCTCGACCTGGAACTCCTCCTCGGCCGACGACTGCCCGTTGTAGAGCGCCTTGACGCGGAACTGATATTTACCGGCAGGCAGATGGGCGAAGGACAGTACGTTCTGACCCTGGGTCAGCGTCTTCCAGCCCTCGTCGTTGATGCTGTAGGCATAGGTCACCTGCTCCACATTGTTATATGTGAATGTCGTCAGCTCCAGTGAGAAGCTGTTGTCGTCCTGTGCCAAGGAGAACAGGCGGGATTCGTAGCAAGGTTTCTCAGTGATCGTAAACCATCCCGACTTCATCCCCGGCACCACAGGCTCATTGCCCACGAGGAAGCGCGAGATTTGCACCAAGCCTCTCCACGACGTACGGCCGATGCGCGAAGGATCGAAGACGTTGATGCCGCCCGGTCCGCCGACGAGCAGACGGCGACCGTCGGCAGACAGCGAGACCGCGCCGTCACTGAATTCATTGCTCTGCAGGCCATTGCCGACAAAGAAGCTTTGGGTCCTGCCCGTGCGCATGTCCATACAGCAGAGACCATGGAGCGTGCCGAACCACAACCGCTGCTGCCGGTCCTCCTGCATGAAAGCCACGTTGTTGTCAGGCAGTCCCTGCCGTACCGTATAGACGAGTGGCTTGCTCCAATGGGTCTTGTCGTGACAGTAGAGCATGTCGTTGCTTCCCACCCACACGCGATCGCGACTGTCGACATAGAGGCTGTGGGCAAACGAACCCTGGTCAACACAGTTCACGCCGAAGGTAGTCACCCAACTGTCGTGCTTAAGATCGAGACACGACATGCCCACGGAGTTGGCCACAAAGAGTCGGCTACCGTCGCGCGAGAAAGCCAGTTTGAAGAGGAAGTTGTTGGGCAGGCTGTTTACTTTCAGGTTGTTGTCAGCTCCCTTTGCCATAGTATAAGTGCGGCGGGTGCCGTCGGGACGGATCACGACGAGGCCATTGCCGAGCGTCGCCAGCCAGACGTTGCCACGAGCATCACATTTGATGTCGAAGACGCTCACGCCCTGTCCGAGATTGACGGGATGATAGCTGCCACCCTCGAGATAGCCGCATCCTTCGAGGTAGCTGCCGATCCAGAGCCGATGATGACTGTCGAAGCAGAGCGCCTCAATGGTATTGGGGAAAGTATAGTGCCGGAGTTGCTTGCCCATGGCGTCGAGGAGGTAGAGGCCGTCGCGGTCTGTTCCCACCCACATCGTGCCGCCGTCGCCGAAGAGTACACGCGTGACGCAATTGCCGCCGATGGGATTGGTGTTGCCCGCGCGGTAGCCGATATAGCCAAAGTCAAAGGCGAGCGCGGGCTGCATGTAGAGTCCTTTTTGGAGCATCGTCATCCACACGTTGCCCTGCCGATCCTGGATGATGGAGTTGACCTTACCCGTGGTGAGGTCAATGCGATTGGAATAGAATGGATTGTTGACCACGAGACCTGTGGCAGGCTGATAGGAGTACAAACCATAACCGTCGCTGCCGACATAGACTTTGCCAGAAGGAGCGACAAAGACACACGACACAGAGAGTTTGCCCAAGGCGCTGACCTGCGTAAACGGCATCACGCCGCCACGCGAGAAGTAGACGCCGTCGCCCGTCGTGCCGGCATAGACGTTGCCCTGAGCGTCGCAGGCGACAGAAGAGACCGACTGTTTTCCACCCATCGGAAGCCGTTGCGTCAGTCGCCCCTGACGGTCCTGACACAGCAGACGTCCGTCCTCGGTGTTGATCCACACCCGCCCCAGCCGGTCCTCAGCCATCCGACGGATGTATTTCAACTTGCTGACAGCACCTTTCACCGGCCGGCAGACATAATCCTCAGCTTTTCCGGAAGTCTGGAGAATACCGTAGCCCGACGTGCCGATGAGCACCTGTCCGTTGCGCCGCACGACGATGTCGTTGACATAGGTCTTGACGAGCTTGTGCTGATCGTTGTAGATTTTATATGCGTGGAACTGTTGTCCGTCGAAGTTCAGAAGTCCTTTGTTGGAGCCTAACAGGATGTTGCCCTGATGGTCTTGCTCCACCTTATTAATATAGTTGCTGTCAAAACCACGTGAGCTGGAGTTGTCACGGTTGATCACAACAAAGTGATAACCGTCGAAGACACTCAAGCCATTGCGCGTGGCAACCCAGATAAAACCACGGCTGTCTTGAAACACCTGATTGGCAAAGCTGCTCGACAAGCCGTTCTCGGTGTCATAGAGCTTACCGGTCTGTGCCTCCGCGATGGCAGAAGTCAGTAATAGGATAAGGAAAAGAAGAGTCTGTCTGAGGTTCCGCATGATAATTCTTATCTGTGCCGATAACAAGATGTTATGTGATTCTGGTTTAGGGAGACACGACATCCGGGAGTACAAGATGTATGGCGGAACTGACGCGCCCCCCTTATTTTATAGTTACAAAGATAGCAAAAAATGATGAGTCTCTACTGCTTTATTATAAAAAAAGTGTCTAAAGAGATGTATTACAAAGTAAATGTTACATCGTGAAACAAATTTCGAAACTCTATGAGACTAATCATAAAGTAGGTATGGGACGAATGTCGTAATTTTGCAGCAGAAATCAAATCACCCAAATATGAAAACGACAAAAACTGCTTTAACTACTCTCATGCTGATGGCAGCGCTCGGTGCCAACGCTCAGCAGCTGACCCTGCATCTCGACGAAGCCCGGAAGACGGTAAGTCCCACACTATATGGTATGATGACCGAGGAGATCAACTACTCCTATGAAGGCGGTCTCTACGCTCAGATCCTGCGCGATCCTTCTTTCCGTGAGGATGCCAATGGACAGCGGCGCAACCCATGGACGCCCTGGCATTCGGGCGGACCGAAATACTGGCTGGCAACAGACACGCTGGCCTCACAGCTCACGCTCACGCAGAAAGGCGGATACAACCGCGCCAATCCAGCCGTGCTGAAATGGAAAGCTAAAGCCGGAGCAAGCATCGCCAATGACGGATACTGGGGCGTGCCCATCCGAGCGAAAGAACTCTATAAAGGATATGTCATCGCCAAGGCAGAGAAAGGCAGCGGCTCTTCGCTCACGCTCAGCCTCGTCAGCAACGACGGCAAGACGGTCTTTGCATCCACAAAGATCGACGGACTCGGCGAGGACTGGCAGAAGAAAAGCTTTGAGCTCACTGTGCCAGAGAAAACCCAAGCCACAAAAGACGCCCGCTTCATGATTACCGCTGACAAAGAGGGCACGTATGATCTGAGCAAGACGGTACTCTTCCCTGAGACGTTCAACAACCGTCCCAACGGACTGCGTAAGGATCTCATGGAGATGATGTGCCGGATGAAGCCAAAGTTCCTGCGCTTCCCAGGCGGCAACTATGTCGAAGGCAACGACTTCCGTAACCGCTTTGACTGGAAGCGCACGATCGGCGATCCCGATGAGCGGCCGGGCCACATGAGTCCGTGGGGCTATCGCTCTACCGATGGTCTTGGCTTGCTGGAGTTCCTGGAGTGGGCAGAGGACTGTGGCGCGGAACCGATTCTCGCCGTCTTCGCCGGATATACGCTCAGCGGTGACTACCTCACTGCCGACTATGTCGACGGTTTCATCCAGGATGCGCTCGACGAGATCGAGTATGTTACGGGCGGTCCCGAGACCAAGTGGGGCGCGCAGCGTGTGCGCGACGGTCATCCCCAGCCTTTCCCTCTGCACTATGTGGAGATTGGCAATGAGGACTTCTTCGACGAGAGCGGCTCCTATGCCGGACGCTATAAAAAGTTCTACGAGGCCATCAAAGCCAAGTATCCTCAACTGCAGCTCATCTCTACCGCTGACCAGAAGATGGTGGAACGCTGGGCACAGGAGACGGGCGTGACCGGACTGAAGTTCGATGTCATCGACGAGCACTACTATCGCAGTACGGGTGGCATGTATGAGACTGCCAACCAATACGACAAATACGACCGCAAGGGCCCGAAGATCTTCTGCGGCGAGTGGGCCGCACGCGAGGGCAAGCCGACCACCAACATGAACGCGGCACTTGGCGACGCTGCATGGATGACGGGCATGGAGCGCAATGCCGACCTGTTGATCGGTCACTGCTATGCCCCGCTCTTCGTCAACGTCAACAAGGGAGGCATGCAATGGGAGAGCGATCTCATCGGCTATGACGCACTCAACGCTTACGGCTCGCCTTCCTACTACGCTCAGTGCATGTTCGCCCAGAATGTCGGCAACTGCATTGTGCCGATGACCGACAAGGACATGCCGACGATGCAATATGAGGGTAAGAAACTGCCGCAGCTATACTACTCTGCAACGACCGACACCAATTCGGGACGTACATACCTGAAGGTTGTCAACGGCGGAAAGACCGCGCAGACACTCACCGTCACCGTCAGCGGCGGCAAGGTATCCGGTAAAGGTACCATCACCACGCTGAAGGCTGCCAAGCCCGAGGACACCAACTCCATCGACAATCCGAAGCATATCGTGCCGGTGACCGCCAAGCAGAAGACGGGCAAGACCTTCAAGGTGATGCTCGCTCCGCTGTCGGTCAACGTGATCAAGATATGATTTGATTGTGATATAGATGTGATAAGCATTGCTTCATAATAATGCTATAAGTTTAGGTTTTTAAAAGTGTAAAGTTAGGTTACAAGATGTTATGTAGGTTCGCTGTACTTACTTCTTTTCAGTAAGACAGATGATTTTAATGATTCCTGAGGCTCTCCGTAGTGATTACGGGGGGCCTTGATTGTGTTTGTGAGGGCCTAGGGTCTAATTATTAATTCTTTGCGGCCCTTCTCCCTTAACGCAATATCACGATCCTCCTCTTTGTTGAATAAACTGACATTTTTGCGCCGTTTTCCTTGCGATTTTCTGAACCAACACCTATGTTGCTCCCAATTTCGCGAATTTTGAGGGTGTTTCTATAATTAGCTGGCACTTAGACGATTACAACCCTAAAGCATTTTCTCCTCCAAAATAAACAGGAGGGGTACCATGAATTTTCGCTGATTTTGCTTGTCAGAAAGCCTTTCTGATGCTGTCATCTCGGTAAGATGACCTGATCAGAAAGGCACTTTGACCAGGTCAGAAAGGTACTTTGATAGCATCAGAAAGGTACTTTGACAACGTGACTTCGATTTTTTGTTGTTTTCACCCAGCCATTTTCTGATTTCTCTCAAAAATCTTTCTCCAGAATGGTCGCCCACGATGAAGCACTTTTGTCAATCTGTTTCAAGACAGCTGACGTGCTCATGAAGAAGCAGGGCATCTACAACCGTGAAGAAGCAGGGCGCGTACGACCAGTTGCCCGCCGGCGTCTCTATCGCCAACGGACGCAGGATGGTGAAGAAATAAAAAGGCATTCTCCGCCGGTATCCATAATGCGATATACTACCCCAAAAACTATAAATACGGTTAAGCACCTTCACTTTTTAGCCGCTGGAGTTCCTATTCTTACTTTTTTTATGTAAATTTGCATATTACAGTAGAAAGCACCGTGAGCGGATCGTCTTTCGGCTGTCTTTCGTACTGGACATCAGAACATATCATTAATAATAAGAATATACACTAAAGAAGATGAAAGCATTTGTTTTTCCCGGACAGGGTTCCCAGTTCGTAGGCATGGGCAAAGACCTCTACGACAACAACGCGTTAGCTAAAAAACTATTTGACCAGGCCGACGAGATACTCGGATTCAAGATCACCGACGTGATGTTCGCCGGTACTGATGAGCAGCTCAAGGAGACCAAGGTCACACAGCCTGCCGTCTTCCTCCATAGCGTCATCTCGGCACTGTGCCTCGGCGACGACTTCAAGCCCGCCATGGTGGCCGGGCACTCCCTCGGTGAGTTCTCCGCTCTCGTGGCTGCCGGTGCGCTGAGCTTCGAGGACGGTCTGCGTCTCGTCGCTGCCCGTGCCAATGCCATGCAGAAAGCCTGCGAGGCCAACCCCGGCACGATGGCTGCCATCATCGCGCTCCCCGACGAGAAGGTAGAGGAGATCTGCGCTGAGGTCAGCAAGGAAGGCCACACCGTGGTGCCCGCCAACTTCAACTGCCCGGGCCAGCTCGTCATCTCCGGCGACAAAGAGGGCATCCTCGTCGCTTGCGACAAGCTGAAGGCTGCCGGTGCCAAGCGTGCCCTGCCTCTGAAGGTCGGCGGCGCTTTCCACTCTCCCCTCATGCAGCCCGCCAAGGAAGAGCTGCAGGCTGCCATCGAGAAGACGCAGTTCGCCAAGCCGGTATGCCCCGTCTATCAGAATGTCGACGCTATGCCGCACACCGATCCCGAGGAGATCAAGCAGAACCTTATCGCTCAGCTCACCAGTTCTGTGCGCTGGACCAAGTCTGTGCAGAACATGATCGCCGACGGCGCCGACGAGTTCGTAGAGTGCGGACCGGGAAAGGCTCTGCGCGGAATGATTGGCCGCATCGACAAGAATGTCAAGGCCACCGGCCTCGAATAAGCATCTGACAGTGTGAAACACAAATGATTGGATGAAGAGAAAAATCATCATTTACCAAGTCTTTACCCGTCTCTTTGGCAACCGCAACACGGCCCGTGTTCCCAACGGCACGCTGCGCGTCAACGGGACGGGAAAGATGAGCGACTTCGACGCGGAACGGCTACGCCGCATCCACGACATGGGCTTCACCCATGTGTGGTATACGGGTGTCATCCGCCACGCCACTGCGACGGACTACAGCAAGCATGGCATACCGCGCCAGCACCCTTCTGTGGTGAAGGGCGTGGCGGGATCGCCCTACGCCATCACTGACTACTACGACATCGATCCGGATCTGGCCGACGACATCGACCAGCGCATGAACGAGTTCCAACAGCTCGTCGACCGCACACACCAGGCCGGCATGAAGGTCATCATCGACTTCGTACCCAACCATGTGGCACGCGAGTACCACTCGATCATGAAGCCAGAAGGCGTGCGCGACCTCGGTGAGGACGACGACACAGGCAAGCACTTCTCGCCCATCAACAACTTCTACTACTGTCCCGGACTGCCTTTCGTCTCACCGGTGCAGCCTAAGGAAGGTGAAGAACCTTATGTCGAGAACCCCGCCAAGTGTACCGGCAACGACCGCTTTGACAACTGTCCGGGGCGCAACGACTGGTACGAGACCGTGAAACTCAACTATGGCATCGACTACTGCGATGCCGGAGGGCGCAGCTATCACTTCGAACCGGTGCCCAACACATGGGTGAAGATGACCGACATCCTGCTCTACTGGGCTTCAAAAGACATCGACGGCTTCCGCTGCGACATGGCGGAGATGGTGCCGCCGGCCTTCTGGGCCTACGCCACCCGCATCGTCAAGGAGCGCTATCCCCGTGTCGTCTTCATCGGAGAGGTATACGACACCAACCTGTATCGCACCTACATACAGTCGGGATTTGACTATCTCTACGACAAGGTGGGCATGTACGACTGTCTGCGCGACGTCATCTGCGACCGCCGCCCTGCAAGCAGCATCACCTACTACTGGCAGCACATTGACGACATCCGCCCACACATGCTCTACTTCCTGGAGAACCACGACGAGCAGCGCATTGCCAGTGATTTCCTCTGCGGAAACGGTATGAAAGCCATTCCGGCAATCATCGTCGCCGCACTCATGGGCAGTAATCCTTTCATGGTCTATTCCGGGCAGGAGCTCGGCGAGCGTGGGATGGATGCCGAAGGCTTCTCGGGATGTGACGGCCGTACGACGATCTTCGACTACTGGTGCATAGACACCATCCGTCGCGGCTATTTCGACCGCCGTCATCTCACGCAGGACGAGATGCACCTGCAACTGAAATACCAGCAGATTCTGCATATCGCCAACCGCGAGGCTGCTGTGCGCGAGGGTGAGTTCTTCGATCTGATGTATGTCAATCCACAGACCTGGAAGTTCAATCCCCGCCATGAGTTCGCCTTCCTGCGTAAGTTCGAGGACGAAGTGCTGCTCGTGGTGGTGAACTTTGGAGCCGACCGCGTCAACACCAGCGTGAATATCCCGGCCCACGCCTTCGACTTCCTCGGACTGCCGGAGAAGGAGGTGCGCGCCATTGACTTGCTCACAGGACAGGAGATGGACATCGAGTTGAAGAGGGACGGTGCCGTGGACATGGATCTCAGACCCTATACAGGACGTATCTATAAATTCAGCATCAAGATGGAAGAGACACCTTACCTGCTCAATGTGCACAACAAGGATGAGTTCCCGCCGGCACACACTGCCGAGCATCTGCTCAACCAGGTGATGATCCGCATGTTTGGATGCGAGCGTTCACGCAAAGCCCATATCGAGCGGAAGAAAAGCAAGATCAGCTATCACCTCGACCACAAGCCGTCGCGGCAGGAGGAGAAGGCGATCGGTGACAGGATGAACGAGCTCATCGAGGAGGACCTCCCCGTGACCTACGAGGACGTGGACCGCAACCATGTGCCTGAGGGCGTTGACCTCGGTCATCTGCCCGAAGATGCCTCGCAGACCATCCGGCTGGTACGCATCGGCGACTTCGATGTCTGCCCGTGCATCGGCAAACACGTGCGCTCTACCTCACAGATTGGTCGCTTCGAGATTCTCGGCACCAACTGGGACGAGCAGACTCACACCTTCCGCATCCGCTTCAAGGTGATACCGTAACGATAAGGTGACACTACACCTTATTATATATAGGGTGTGCCCAATGCGGACGCACCCTTTCTTTGTTATCTTTTATGTTATGTTTCGTTTCAAAAACTTTATCTTTTATATCATCCCTTTGTTGTTACAAAGAAAAAGTGTATCTTTGTCACCGTAATGCGAAACCAGCAATCAACAGAAAATAAAGACAACAACTAATAACACCAAAATCAACTAAACAAAAAGATTATGCAAAGCAACAACATTCCCCAGGTGAAGCTCGGTATCATCGCCGTCAGCCGTGACTGTTTCCCTATCGCTCTTTCCACCCAGCGTCGCGAGAACATCGTGAAAGCTTATAAGGGCGAGATATATGACTGCCAGACTACAGTAGAGAACGAGCAGGATATGCTCAAGGCCATCAAAGAGGTGCGCGAGGCTGGCTGCAACGCCCTCGTCGTGTTCCTTGGCAACTTCGGTCCGGAGACCCCCGAGACACTCATCGCCAAGAAGTTCCATGGCCCTTGCATGTTCGTCTCTGCCGCTGAGGGCGACGGCGACATGATCAACGGCCGTGGCGACGCCTATTGCGGTATGCTCAACTGCAGCTACAACCTCGCCATGCGTCACCTCAAGGGCTATATCCCCGCTTATCCTGTAGGCACCGCCGACGACATCGCCAAGATGATCGCTGACTTCGTGCCCGTAGCCCGTGCCGTCATCGGCCTGAAGGGTTTGAAGATCATCACCTTCGGTCCGCGTCCTCAGGACTTCTTCGCCTGCAACGCTCCGATCAAGGGACTCTATGAACTCGGTGTGGAGATTGAGGAGAACTCTGAGCTCGACCTCCTCGTGGCTTACAAGCAGCACGAGAACGACCCGCGTATCGACGACGTCTGCAAGGACATGGCTGCCGAGATGGGCGAGGGCAAGTACTATCCCGACCTCAGCCGCCGCATGGCGCAGTTTGAGCTGACACTGCTCGACTGGGCTGAGCAGCACAAGGGCTCCCGCCAGCATGTGGCCTTCGCCGACAAGTGCTGGCCTGCCTTCCCAAGCCAGTTCGGCTTCGAACCCTGCTATGTCAACTCCCGTCTGGTGAGCCGTGGCATCCCCGTGGCCTGCGAGGTGGACATCTACGGTGCGCTCTCTGAGTACATCGGCATGTGCCTGAGCGACGACACCGTCACCCTGCTCGACATCAACAACTCTGTACCCAAGTATATCTACGACGAGGACATCGTCGGCAAGTACAACTACAAGCTCACCGACACCTTCATGGGCTTCCACTGCGGCAACACGCCATCCTGCAAGATGTGCGCCGGACGTGCCATCAAGTACCAGCTCATCCAGAACCGTCTGCTGGAGAACGGCGGCAAGCCTGACTTCACACGTGGCACATTGGAGGGCGACATTGCTCCGGGCGAGATCACATTCTACCGTGTGCAGTGCGACTCCGAGGGTGTGCTCCGCGCCTACATCGCTGAGGGCGAGGTCCTCAACGTGCCGACACGCTCCTTCGGTGGCATCGGTGTCTTCGCTATTCCTGAGATGGGCCGCTTCTATCGTCACGTGCTCATCGAGAAGCACTATCCTCACCACGGTGCCGTCGCCTTCGCCCACATCGGCAAGCATCTCTTCAACTTCCTGAAGTACATGGGCGTCGAGGATGTGGCTTACAACCAGCCAAAGAGCCTGCCCTATCCGACAGAGAATCCTTTCGAATAATCTTGAGATGATGATCAGAGCTTCTCTTTCGAACGGGTCCGGCAGCAGAAGACTCAAAAAATAGTCAAGGGTTGACAAGACGTTATGATCCTGTCAACCCTTTTGTCTTAGATTTATCCGTTCACACAGGGACATAGAAACACAGAGAATATGCCATATTCTTAGCTTTAGGGGACACCGGGTGGAATGGCCGTAGGAAAATTCTCATAAAAATCCGCAGCAGTGCTTTCTCATAAAAAAATAAAAAAAACAAGTAAAAAGGTTGCAGTTATAGAATAAAAACACTAACTTTACACCATTATCAATGATTGTAATGTGTAATAGCAACGATAATAAGAGAAAAGTTATGGAAGGGCAAGAAAATGTATGTTTTCCTGCACTTTTTAACCTTTTGTATTTGGTTAATTCAAATATTTTGCTAACACACACACACACACACACACACAGGCGCTGCTGGTGTGATTTCTCTCTAAATCTTCTTCGTATACGCGCGTGTGAAATACAGCGCAGCCCCTTTAGGCAAAGGACATTCATGTGGTTCCTTTGCCCGAATTTTTGTACCCCCTTGCGAAGGCTTGTCGTTTGATGTAAGGATGGTGATGAGGGGAATTTAAACCATGAGTAATATATTCCAATTAATAAAACAGTAGATATGAAGAAAAAGTATGTAAAACCTGAAACGGAGACTGTTATCGTGGAGACAAACCATTTCATCTGTATTTCGGGGAAAATCGAAGATTGGTCATCGGAAAAAGACGACTCCGATGATGACGATTGGAGTGATGACAATTCAAACAATAGTAAATCAATGAACTTATTATGGGAAAAGTAAATGGTGTGAGATTCGTACAGTCCCTATTTGTGTATAGTAGCATTTTGGGGGTAATGTGCTTTGCGTCTTGTTCTGATCAGGAGGATCTTGAGCAAGCAGGAAAAACAGGCAACTCATCTTACGAGGTCTCTCTCAATGCAACAATAGGCAATTCTGCAGTTGCGCCATACAATAAGGCGGTGACGAGAGTTGGTGTTGCAGAGAATGAGACCCATGGATTGAAAACGACTTGGGAAAGTGATGACAAGCTGACGGTCGCATACAAAAGTGGCAGCACGCTGAAAACCACGGAACTTACAGTGGCGTCCATGAATGGGAACTCGGCTACTTTTCGTGGAAGTGTAGAAAGCAGTGCTGACGCACAAGCTTTTAAGACAAGCACGTTATATGTCGTCAACAATAAATCGACGGACAAGATAGATGCATCAGTAGAAAATAACAAGCTGAAAGTGTCTGTTGATTTGTCGGGGCAAAACGGTAATGCCGGCAAAATTGCTGACTATGACCTGCTCTATGCCACAGGGAAAGCCAGTTCAGCCCTTCACTTCACCCATCAGATGAGCGTGATGCGGCTGGACTTCACCACTGATGCTACCGCCTCTTTGGGCAGCTCTATATCCGATTTGTCGCTTGTTTACATACCGTCGGCCTCCACTGCCAACAGCATCTTTGCAAAGTCGGCATCATTCGAGTTCGGAGGTGAGGGTACAACAAGCACCTACGACGGCATTACCTTCTTCACCCTGTCCGGTCTCTCCATTCCCGTATCAGACAGCAAGGCGAAAGCCTATGCCGTAATACCTGCCAATGATAAGCTCACAGGAGAACTCTCCATCAGTGTGAAAGGCGCCAGTGGAAATCAGTTTCACCGGGATATTAACTTAAAAGGCAAGTCGTTTCCAGCACAGGAGGTCGTAGCGAAGACCATCGGTCTGAAAGCAAGCCAGAGAGTACCCAACATCGGCGACTATCTGTACAGCGACGGTTCGTGGGGACCATTGAAATATTACTCCGACAAATACCCTGTAGCCGTCATCTTCAGCAACTATACCAGCGCGACCGACCGGCAGCATGGCTATACACATGGCTATGCGATGGCCTTACGCGACGCAGCGTGGCCTACACCATGGTGCCCTGCCGGAGAACTGAATGATTACCCTGAGACAGAGAATGTCTTCGAGCATGTCAGCGCAACCGCCCCATTGAGCATGATGAAAAATCTGGATGGGCGGACCACCTGCCAGACGCTGAACAGCAAATACCTGAAAGAGTACAACTACGACAACTTCCTCCACCATTACTCAACTAAGCAGGCAGCTATCCCCCACGCCATGGAATACGGCGACGCCAATTGGAAGGAAGCCTACAGAGAGCAGACTCTTGTCCCTGTACCATCGGGCACCAGTGGTTGGTATCTGCCAAGTATCGGGCAGTGGTTCCTTATGCTCGCCAATCTCTCGGGATTGAATCCCAACAACCTTGTCATGTCCAAGGATAGTGGCGGTAACGTCTATTCCTTCAGCTGGCTGTTCAGTTCGGCCACAGAGAAGAAAGCCTATCTGAAAAAGTTCCAGAACTATTTCGATGATCAAAGCAATTCTATACTCAAGCAATACCACAACGATGGCAGAATCCCCGATGTCACTTTCTATGTTCCTGCCGACGGACAGATAGATTGGTACTTGTGGGCCTGCGACGAAGCAAAGAGCGGCTATGCTTGCTGCGTCCGATTGCTGAACTCCGAAATCGGCTTTACCTACATCGGCAAGACCTCTGGTCAGAACTCAGCTAACGGCTACGCAGCACGCTCCGTTATTGCATTCTAAGTTTCAATAAACTAAATTTTAACCACTTGGTGGACGAAGCAGATACAGGCCATGACTAAATATACTTCAGGGGGAAACTACTTCTACTTTAGATATCCACTACTTTTACTTTTGTCGTTGTTCACATCTCAACCACTCTGAGTGGGACGGGGACGCCAATTGTAACATAGATTTTCAGACGTGGATATCGAGTGGGAGGAATGGAAAGATAAGGTCAGATCGGATTCCGGCTTTTCATCGGGTGGTAGTGAGAACATAAACCCGTAATAGGGTATTTTAACTCTCTATAATTGTTGGTGCAGGTCTTGTTGGGAAACAGGACTTGCGCCGTATTTGTTTTATGAGGGTACTTGGTATCATTTACAAAAAAGTGTCATCCTCTTGCTGCTTCAGTGGTCTGCAGCTCAATGACGACGAGATGTGTGCGATTCGTTGGTACATGGGAGCATTCGGACTGAACTTCAATTCCTATGAGGATGAGCGTTGTTACGACACAGCCCGAATGGAGTATCCGCTCTGCGCCATCGTTCAGGCTGCCGACAGTCTTGCTGCCGCTATCACCGAAACCACATCACAGGATATTGATGAACTGTAACATCGGCAGGGAGTCCTGCGGATATCATTTTTCAAGCGCCTTCCACAACGCATCGCCCGGCAATGGCGAGACGACATCGATTTCCTTGCCCGACACCGGATGGGTGAACTGCACACGGTGGGAGAGCAGCGAGATGCTGCCGTCAGGGTTGCTGCGCCGCGCACCGTATTTCAGGTCACCCTTGATCGGGCAGCCGATATGTGACAGTTGACAACGGATCTGATGATGGCGACCGGTGAGCAGCGTGATCTCCAAGAGATGGTAACGGTCGCTGTGGCCGATGACACGATAGTTAAGCACAGCTTTCTTCGCCCCCGGCACCTCATGGTCGTAGGCGTAGCTCTTGTTTTGTTTCTCGTTGCGTGTCATCCAGTTAGTCAGCGCACCCTGCTCGTCAGCCGGTGCGTTTTGTGTGATCGCCCAGTAAGTCTTGTGCACCTCGCCTTTTCGGAACATCTCGTTGAGGCGTGACAGCGCCTTGCTGGTGCGAGCGAAGACGACGAGGCCGGCCACAGGACGGTCGAGGCGATGTACCACGCCGAGGAACACGTTGCCCGGCTTATGGTACTTCTCCTTGATATATTCCTTCACCGTTTCCGAGAGAGGCACGTCGCCGGTCTTGTCGCCCTGCACGATCTCTCCGCTCTCCTTATATACGATGATAATGTGATTGTCCTCGTAAACGACTTGCATTCAACACAACTTACATGTTCATGCCACCATCAACCTGGATGACCTGACCGGAGACATAGCTGGAGAGGTCTGAAGCCAGATAGACAGCCGTGTCGGCAATGTCGTTGACGGTACCGGCACGACGTACAGGGATGTGGCTGACCCACTGCTTGCGGACAGGTTCAGGCAGCGCCTGCGTCATAGCGGTATCGATGAATCCCGGAGCGATGGCGTTGGCACGGATACCCTTGGGACCCATCTCCTGAGCGATGCTCTTGGCCAAAGCGATCAGACCGGCCTTGGAGGCAGAGTAGTTGCACTGTCCGGCATTGCCATGCACACCGACGACAGAGCTCATGTTGATGATACGGCCGTCGCGCTGACGCATCATATAAGGAATACAAGCATGGATGAAGTTGAAGGCGCTTTTGAGGTTCACAGCGATGACAGCGTCCCACTGTGCCTCTGTCATGCGCAGCATCAGTCCGTCCTTGGTGATACCGGCGTTGTTGACCAGGATCTCCACAGAGCCAAAGTCAGCGACGACCTGCTTCACGGTAGCCTCGGTCTGCGCGAAGTCAGCAGCGTTGCTGGCGTAGCCCTTGGCTTTCACACCCATGGCGCTGAGCTCACGCTCAGTCTCCAGACCGCCGTGCTCCTCGTCGATAACGAGGTCGGTGAAGGCGATGTTAGCGCCTTCCTGAGCGAAACGCAGGGCAATGGCCTTGCCGATACCACGGGCAGCACCGGTGATGAGCGCGGTCTTACCCTCCAATAATCCTTTCTTTTCCATAACGTTTAGAGTTGTTATTTAATCAATAAAGTGTTTCAAAATGTCATTGTCAGCGCAAAGTTACGAAATATTGACGGAATAAAAGCACAAAAAGTCATTATTATTATGTAACTTTGTCGGTTGAAAGGTTTTATAATGGATAAGAAAGAGAAACGACATACACTATTGCTCACTCTGGCAGCGCTCATCGCTACCCTCGTGGTCGTGGCCGCTGTGGTCACCGCCTGGCATCAGTCCGACGTCCCCGATGACCAGCCCAAACATCAGATTTCGGCTGTCAAGCACCATGCCGACACGGTGCGCGACACCATGCGCCGTGCGCTCAAACCTCATCTGTTGAAGCCTAAAACCAAACCCTCAACGATGATAGAGGGTACGTTGCGGCGTACCGACGGCACACCCGTTGCCGCAGTGACGGTCAGTGACGGCATCGAATGCGTGAAGACCGACTCGATGGGCCACTATGCCTTGCGCCGCCGCGCTGCCGCGCACTTCGTCTACTACACTGTCCCCGACTGGGCCGAGGTGCCCACGCACAGCCGCAAGGATCACACCGCATGCATCTACCAGCAGATCACACCCACCGACTCGGTCTATGACTTCCGACTGAAACCGCTGCCCATGGGCAAGGAGAACCGCTATGCCATGCTCATCTTCGGCGACCCGCAGGTGACCAACGCCTACAGCCCTTATTATACAGGCCCGAACGACAATCCCGTGAAGATCACTGACGTGGCCCGCTTTTCCAAGGAGACGATGACCGACGTCCGTCAGACCTTGAAGGCACTGCCTGCCGACCTGCCCGTATACGGACTGAGCATGGGCGACGACGTGCAATACTATGGTGGCTTCAACGCTACCCTTGAGACAAAGATCCGCAAGACGCTCGGTGCCTCACGCATGAGACTGTTCTCCGTCATCGGCAACCACGACCAGGACGGCAAGGACCTCTATAAGCGCAAATGGGAAGAGGCCTGGGGACCCACCGACTACTCGTTTGACCGTGGCGATGAGCACTATGTGTGCTTCAACGACTGTCACTTCTATCGCGGCAGCATCTATTGGCAGCCCGGCGAGCTCACCGACCAGCAGATGGCGTGGCTCAAGCAGGATCTCGCCTTGGCGGACAAACAGAAGAAGGTGGTGCTCTGCTATCACATTCCCCTCACCATGGGTACACGACCGAAGAAAGGCGCTGAACCCGTGGGCATCACCACGGAAGAGGGGCACTTCACGTCGTCGCGGCTGACCGAGATTCTCTCTCTGCTCGACACGTTCAAGGGAGGATATGAACTCTTCTGCGGTCACACTCACTTCGCGCTGAACCATGAGGTGGACTATCACGGCCGTCATCTCTTGGAGCACTGCCATGCGGCAGCCTGCGGAAACATCTGGCAGTCTAACGTCAACATCTGCGGTACGCCCAGCGGCTACTATGTCTATGGCTTCCAAGGTACGGCGATCTACACCGATTATTATAAAGGCACACACTGGAACCGCATGACGCAGATGGCGCTCTTCCATGCAGACACGGACTTCAACGGTGAGTCGTACGCCGCCGACTGGAGTCTGCCGCGCGACAAAGGAGTGATCGTAGCCAACGTCTTCAACGCCGACTCGCGGTGGAAGGTCTATGCCATCGAGAATGGTGTGGAGCATCCGATGAAGCGTCTCAGCGGTGAAGGGCAGGACGCCTTTGCCGTAGGCTATCACCATCGCTACGCGGTATCGGTGCCCTATCATTTCGTGGGTAAGTACAATAGGTATCTGATCATGAACCATCTCTACTACTACGAGCCTTCGTCGCCAACTGCCGAGATCACCGTGCGTGCCCATGATCCCTACGGCAATGTGTACCGTGCATCGAGCAAGAATATAGTCACGGAGCCCTTCTTCAACTATGCACACTACTACAAGAAGAAGTGAGATAAATGTAGCACTACATATTTTTATTACGGTATTACGCAATTTCAAATAAAATCATTAAATTTGCATATCGAACGAGACTAAAGGTAGATATGGCAGGTTTTAATGAGAATACACGAGTTAAGTTTCCGGCACTGATGCATCTTACGCGCATCGGGTACACTTATCATGCGTTAAAAGAGTTAAACCTTGACACAGAGACGAATATAGCCAAAGATATATTCGCTCAACAGATGAGGAACTTCAATCCTCAGATGACGGATGACACCATCGGTCTCCTGCTTGGAGACATCTGTAATAAGCTTAACAACGAAGACCTGGGCCGTGAGTTCTACAGGATGATTTCATCCAATAGCGGCATAAAGTTTATTGACTTTGAGCATCCAGAAGCTAACGACTGGGCCTGTGTGACCGAGATGCCGTGCATCAGCGGAGGTGACGAGTTTCGGCCTGACATCACTTTGCTTATCAATGGCCTGCCACTTGTCTTTATTGAGATGAAGAAGCCCAACAACAAAGGCGGAATACTTGTTGAACTTCACCGTATGAATGATCAGCGTCTTCCCAACTCCAAGTTTCGCAGATTCATCAATCTTACTCAATTGATGATATTCTCTGACAACAAGGAGTATGACTTCACTACACCCAAGCCTGTTCAAGGCGCATTCTACGGTTGTATAGATAAGAAGCGGATGCACTTTAACGTGTTTCGCGAAGAAAACGCCGACTTCTATAAGGACTTCAATTATCTACCCTTGAAGGAAGACATTGAGAACTATATTCTCAAGGACAACAATAATATTGTGCTGAAATCCTCCCCTGAGTACGAAACGGACAAGAATCCAGCGACACCGACTAACAGGATTATCACATCCTTGTGCTCCAGGGAACGTCTTCTTTATTTACTACGCTATGGTTTTGTCTACCTCGATTATATTGATGAAGACACGCAAAAACATGTCCTCCAAAAACATGTAATGCGCTATCCTCAATTATTCGGAACCCAGGCGATTCGCAAGACCATTGATGATGGCAAGCAAAGCGGAATTATATGGCATACGCAAGGCTCCGGAAAGACAGCTCTCTCTTATTTTGCCACACGCGTGCTCACCGATTATTTTACGAAAAAGCATATCATTCCCAAGTTCTACTTTTTCGTTGACCGTCTTGATTTGATGGAACAGGCGACGACAGAGTTCTCCAACCGTGGCTTGCATATCATCAATGTGGAGAATCGTGATGAGCTGATGAAGACTTTCAGCAACGAAAAGGCACAGGAGAACAACTCGGGCGAACATGAGATAATCGTCGTCAATATTCAGAAGCTGAAAGATTCTGACGGTAAGATAAACGTCTCTAAATATGCTACGAACATCCAACGGGTGTATTTCCTTGATGAAGCGCATCGCGACTACAACCCCAAAGGCTCTTTCCTCAGCCGCCTGTTTGAAAGCGACCCGAAGGCCATTCGTATCGCCTTGACCGGCACCCCGCTTATCGGTGAGGAACGGAAGACCACGGATGTCTTTGGTAACTATATCAGTACCTATTATTATAATCGCTCTATTGAGGATGGCTTTACCAAGCGCATGATGCGCGAGGATATAGAGACCAGCTACCGGCTGCGTCTACAAGAGATATGGTCTGACCTCGAAGAAACAATAAAGGTTAAGAAGGAGGATATTAAGAGGCAAACCATTATTGAGAATGAAAGGTATGTGGGAGCTTTGCTCGACTATATCGTCAGCGACTTCAAACGCTTCCGCTTGCAAATGGATGACCCGTCGCTTGGCGGCATGATCGTATGCGAGACGAATAAACAAGCCCGCATGATGTTCCGTCTGTATAAGATGGGAACGCACAAGGATGGGGATGAACATTCCACCTATGTGCCTAAGGTTGGCACTGTCATTCCTGAAGATGACGGAACAATGCCCAACGAAGACACGTCGGGGTTGAAGGCAGAGCTGATATTGCACGATTATTACGACAAAGAGAAGCGGGCTAACATCTCTCTGCAATTCCGAAAGAAGTCTGAGCCTGATTTGCTGATAGTCAATAATATGCTCTTGACAGGTTTTGACGCACCACGTCTGAAACGATTGTATCTTGGCCGCAAGTTGAAAGACCATAATCTTCTTCAGGCGCTCACACGTGTGAACAGGCCGTACAAGGACATTCGCTTCGGATATGTAGTTGATTTCGCCGACATCAGGCAGAACTTCAACGACATCAACAACGCCTATGCGGCAGAACTCGGCAAGTTCGACACAGGACAGTCTGAGGATGCGAGCGTTGAGCACGTCATGGTTTCAGAAGATGAAATTAAGGAAACGATGAGGGATGTGCAGGAGGTTCTCTTTGACTACACAACCGACAATGCGGAGGAGTTTGCCCAGCAGATGGAAGATATTGATGACCACAGCAAACTGATCATCATCCGGCATAAGCTTGAAGAAGCCAAAGCCACATGGAATGAGGTCCGTACTTTTGGCTCAGAAGAGCTGAAGGCGAAAGTGAAGGCCATGCAACCCGGCAATATCAACAATCTGTTGAAAGTGGTCAACGACCGTATCAGCAACCTCAATCTGAAGGATGTTTTCAACCATGAGGCGGAGGTTGCCTCCATGGTCAATGAAGCTTTGGGTACGATTGAATTCAAGTTCCATAAGAAAGGAAGCGGGGAACTGGTCATCAACGACAACCTGAAGAGCGAGTTGCAATATAAGAAACGCGCACTTTCGGATGAACTGGCCGATAATATCGACCAAGACGATGACGACTATGTCTCCCTTCTCGACGAGATAAAAAAGTACTTCAGAAAGAAAGGCTTTGAGCCGTCCAATGTTGCAGAGGCAAAGGAAGACATAGGATTCATGGACGACATGATGACGAAAATCAAGGAAATTAACAAGCGCAATGCCGCCCTGCAAAAGAAATACAAGGGCGATGCCAAGTTTGTCAGGGCCCATAAGCGTATTATCGGGGAACAAAAGATGACAGGCAAGGTGATCATCTCTCCCTCGGAAGTTGAAACATGTATTGCGCTCAACACGATAAAAGACAATATTGACACAATGTTGTTGAATAATTTGGACCTCATCAATAATGTACCGTTTTTCACTGACCAAGTGAAGAATTGCATTACGCAGGTACTACATAAGATGGAAGTCAAAGCAAAGCCTGCCGACCGCAGATATTTGGCAGGGATTATTACCAACGAGTACGAACACCAATATAAGAGATTTTAATGAGCACATCAGATATAATAAAGAAGACAGAAGACCTTATCGACGCGCTACGCGCCACTTGTGGAAACAACGGATTGAGCGGTGACGGCAATGAGTATAAAATTGTCGTACAGATGTTCCTGTATAAGTTCCTCAATGACAAGTTCGGTTATGAGTTGAAGCATATTCAGAATGAAGAGTATTGCTCGCGTTCTAACGAGGCGGCTCATTGGGAGAGTGCTTATACTGCTATGACCGATGAGGAGCGTGAGGATGTATGGGACTATCTGCCAGCCGATACGCCCAAACTCAAGCCCGAACATCTGATAGCCAATCTGTATAATCGCATGAACGAGGGTGATTTCTCCAGTGTCTTTGACAATACAATGGTATCACTCGGTCAGCTCAATGCCGACAAGTTCAGTGTCAAGACATCCGGAAAGAGCAGTGTTGCGCTGTTGGAGTCGTTGACAAATTATGTGACAGATCCCGACAAGCGCGATGACTTTGCCCGTGCGCTCATCAACAACCTGACCACCTTCAACTTTGAGGATATTTTCCATCAAAAGTACGACTTCTTCTCAACGGTATTTGAGTATCTTGTCAGCGACTACAATAAAGACAGCGGAAAATATGGAGAGTATTTCACACCCCATGCCGTGGCGACGATCATGGCCCGTCTACTTGTTTCGCCGGATGAAACTATCCATAGTGCTGCAACCTGCGACCCTACGGCAGGAACAGGTACGCTCGTGATGGCCTTAGCTCATCAGATTGGCGAGGGCAACTGTTCTATCTTCACGCAGGATCAGAGCCAGAAGTCAACGACGATGCTTCGCCTGAACCTGATCCTCAACAATCTCGTTTCATCATTGCCAAATGTCATTCAAGGAGATTCACTGATAGACTGGGGACATGAGCGCAAGGACGGCACGTTCGATAAGATGTTCGACTATGTAGTCAGCAATCCTCCGTTCAAAGAGGACTTTAGTCAGACGGTTGCCAACGCTGCATTCAAAAACACCGACCGATTCTTTGCTGGCATCCCAAACGTGCCAAAGGGTGACAAGCAAAAGATGGAGATATATCTTGTCTTCATTCAGCATATTCTCTATATTCTGAAAGACACAGGTAAGGCTGCTGTTGTCGTCCCAACTGGTTTTCTCACCGCATCAGCAAAGATACCATTGACCATCCGTAAGAAGTTGGTGGACAAGGGGTGGCTGCGTGGAGTAGTCTCTATGCCTTCCAACATATTCGCCAATACGGGCACCAATGTCAGCGTTGTCTTTATCGATAAAGGCAAAAAGGATGACAAGGTCATTCTGATAGATGCTTCCAAGCTCGGAACGACAGAAAAGGTTGACAAGAACCAGCGGACCGTGCTCAGTACAGCCGACGAGGACAAGATTGTGAATACTTTCCGTAGTATGGAAGATGTCGATGATTTCTCTAAGGTGGTATCACTTGATGAGATTAAGGAAAAGAAGTATAGCTTTTCTGCCGGACAATACTTCGACATTAAGATTGACTACGTTGATATCACCGAGGAAGAGTTCAACCGTCGAATGACTGAATACAAATCGACTCTTGCAAAGCAGTTTGAGGAAAGTCACAGGCTTGAGGAAGAGATCATGAAGCAACTGGCAAGTCTGAAATTCAACGAGGATGTAAAAGAAGAATAGAATGGAAAACGAGGTACAGTTTCTGCTTTACAGCATGCCCGACGAGCAGGGCAAGGTACAAGTCATTGTAAAGGATGGTACAATATGGTGTACCCAGAAGGCTATGGCACAGCTCTTTGGGGTGGAGGTTAACACCATTAATTATCATCTAAAAGAAATCTATTCAACGAAGGAATTGACAGAAGAGGCAACTATTCGAAAAATTCGAATAGTTCAAAAAGAGGGTAATAGAAGTGTGGAGCGTGAGCGAGCCTTTTATTCTCTTGATGCTATTATCTCAGTCGGCTACCGTGTTAATTCCATCAAAGCAACAAAGTTCCGCCAGTGGGCAACGTTGGTGTTGAAGGAATACATCACAAAGGGTTTTGCCCTTGATGATGAGCGACTCAAGCAAAGCACTGCTGTGTTCGGTAAAGACTATTTCCGCGAACTCCTTGAGCGCGTCCGTTCCATTCGTGCAAGTGAGCGCCGTATATGGCAGCAGATTACTGACATTTATGCGGAGTGCAGCACCGACTACGATAAGAACTCTCCAACGACTCGTGATTTCTATGCCATGATTCAAAATCGTTTCCATTATGCCATCACTGGAATGACGGCAGCTGAAATCATATACATGCGGGCGGATCATACAAAAGACCACATGGGGTTAACGACATGGAAGCATGCACCCGATGGCAGGATCTTGAAGTCAGATGTCAGCATAGCAAAGAACTACTTGCAACCGGAACAGATCAAACGTTTGGAGCGTGCTGTGACAGGCTTCTTTGACTACATAGAGGATCTCATAGAGCGGGAGAATACCTTCACAATGGATCAGTTCTCAGCCAGTGTCAACAAGTTCTTGGAATTCCGCAACTACCACATCTTGCCTGACAAGGGAAAGATTTCAGCGGCAGAGGCTAAAGCCAAAGCAGAACTGGAGTACGACATCTTCAACAAGACGCAGAAGATAGATTCGGATTTTGACAAGCAAATACGAAAGCTAAAGGGAGAATAAGCTACCAAAGATGAAATTCAAGAGATATAAAATGTCCGAAGTTGCTACAATAGCAATGAGTAATGTTGACAAGAAAACAAAAGAAGGAGAGACACCCGTCAAGCTCTGCAATTTTGTTGATGTCTATAGAAATTGGGCTATCACCAAAGACCTTATCCCTACTCTTATGTCAGCAACAGCGAAACCTCAAGAAATAGAAAAGTTCACATTATCTAAGGGACAAGTTGCCCTTACAAAAGATAGTGAGACTCGTGACGATATAGGCATAGCAACCTACATAGCTGACAACATGGACAATGTCCTTCTTGGCTATCATTGTGCCGTTCTTACTCCCAATAGTGCTTTGGTGGATAGTAAATACTTGAATGCCTATATGCACTCAAATATTGTGCACAAATACTTTGAGAATAATGCTTCAGGTAGCGGGCAAAGATACACGCTATCCTATGATGCATTTCTCAACATACCCGTATTATTGCCTGATTTGGAGTTGCAAAAGGAGATTGGGCAAATATTCTCTAATATTGATAGAAAAATTGCCCTTAATCGTCAGATAAATGGCCATCCAATTGTTCAATATATTTGGGGGAAGAATTGGGTCAACAATCATGCCCATATTCTAAAGCCAAAATCTGTAGGACAATTATACTACTATTACTTTGTTCTAAAACAGATTCCAGTAGCATTAATAGAGACGGGATCTATACAAAGAAAGATAAGTCAGCAGAATCTCCTATCTTATAAGGTAGCTGTACCTTCTGAGAATCTTATTCAAGCATATTCGAACGTAGCCAATGTATTACAAGAACAACGGAAAAAGAATTCTGATGAGATAGTCAGCCTTACTAAGCAGCGCGATGAGCTTCTGCCTCTCTTAATGAATGGTCAAGTAACAGTAAATTATCATTTATCTCTTGCTCATATTACTCCAACAACTCTTGCACCTCTGTGTACTCCATAAGGCGAAGCCTTCTTCGTGGCCCTGTGTGAGAGATATTCGCTGAACTGTTACTAAGCCTGTCATATTCGATGTTTTTTCTTCATGTTATGTTGAATAAACAACGTTTTTTGATAATATATTGCCGTATTTTTGCACGGAATTCATAGATTTTGTGTAAGTTTGCAGTTGAATTGAGAGATCTTTTTGTTTTAACCACATCATTTATGAAGAACATCCATCATCATGCTTCCACAGCACTGTGGAGGAAGAGCACTGCACTGATAGGACTGGCACTATGCGGCCTGCAACCTATGCAGGCCGCCATACGTCCTGTGACCCATTTCCGCTACAGCGGTCCCTTCGTCCTGCAACGCCCCGTGATGGTTGATACCATCGGCCTCGACCGCAAGGGCTACAAGTCTGATAACTTGCTGAGTACTTTCGTCGACCTGACCAAAGCGCGCCAAGGCAAGGAGTACCAGGGTGCCTTCGCTCCCGCTGACAAGACTGCCACGGCACTCCACCTGCTCCAGTTCACCCTCACCAACAGCCGCTATGCCAAGGGCACGCTGAAAGTGGGAAAGATGAAACACTATAAGCTCTTTGTCGACGGCAAGGAGAGCGACGGCTCACTGACGCTGATCCCCGCCACCCACGACATCGTCATCAAATATCTCACCGAGGCCGGTGACCACGACTCGCTGCAGGTGAGTCTTGACAGCGATGCCGACACGCTGTTCTCTACCTCCGACAACGGGCGCCGCGAGCTGACGCTCTATGACTTCCTCAACGGCAAGCACTACTATGGCAGTCAGGTCAGCAGCGACGGATGCTACGCCATCACCACATCGTACGAGACCACGTCGGCCAACAACACTTCCTGGCTCTACACCATCTATGACCTCCGCCGCGGCACCATCGTGCGATCCTCCGACCACAACCTGCGTTGGATGCCAGGAAAAAACAGCTATCTCTTCACCCGCAAGGGCGTGAACGGCAATCAGCTGATAGAGGCTGATGTCATCACCGGCGCGGAGAAGGTGCTCACCGACAACCTCCCTGAGGGCAGTTGGACGATGGCACCGAACGGCAAATACCTCATCATCTCAAAAGAAGCAGAGGGCCCCAAGGACGACAGTCAGGTGCACCAGATCATTCAGCCCGACGACCGACAGCCCGAATGGCGCAACCGCAGCCAGCTGCTGAAATACGACTTATCAACCGGTTACGTCCAACCATTGACCTTCGGCTACCACGATGTGTCGCTCTGCGACATCTCGCACGACGCCCGCTATATATTATATATGGTGTCGCGTGCCCGTCTGAGCAAGCGCCCGACAACGGTCAACTCGATCTACCGCCTCGATCTGAGCACCATGAAACCGGAGTGTCTCGTCGACAGCGACGGCTTCATCGCCAGCGCGGTCTTCTCTCCCGACGCCCGCACGATCGCCGTGAAAGGATCTCCGGAGTGCCTCGGCGGCATCGGCGAGAACCTGCCCAAGGGCCGCACGCCGAGCATGTACGACTATCAGCTCTACACCATCGACTGCGCCACACACAAGACGCGCCCGATGACCAAGGACTTTGACCCGAGCATCGAGAGTATGCTGTGGAGCCACTACGACGGCAAGATCTATTTCAATGCACTCGACCGTGACTACCGCCGTCTCTACCGCATGGATCCGAAGAGCGGAAAGATCGAGATGCTCCGCACGCCGGAAGACTATGTCGGCGGCGTCGACATGGCTGAGACAGCCCCCGTGCTCTGCTACAACGGACAGAGCGCGATGAACGTCGACCGCCTCTACTCGATGAACACCGCCAACGGCAAGTCCACACGCTTGGAGGATCAGCAGACGAAGCTCGCCGACGTGGACCTGCCGACATGCCAGTCGTGGAACTTCAAAAGTTCCCGCGGCGACACCATCTACGGCCGCTACTATCTGCCGCCTCACTTCGACGCGACCAAGAAATACCCGATGATCGTCTACTACTATGGCGGCTGCTCACCAACGAGCCGCTACTTTGGTGGTAACTATCCCTTCCCGCTCTATGCCACCAAAGGCTATGTGGTCTATGTCATCGAGCCCAGCGGTGCCGCCGGCTTCGGTCAGGAGTTTGCCTCCCGCCATGTCGACACGGCCGGCGACGGCGTGGCTGACGACATCATCGAAGGTACGAAGAAGTTCTGCGCAGACCACAGCTTCGTCAATGCCAAGAAGATCGGATGCCTCGGTGCGTCCTACGGTGGCTTCATGACACAGTACCTCCAGACCAAGACTGACCTCTTCGCCGCTGCCGTCTCGCACGCAGGCATCAGCGACCACACGCAGTACTGGGGCTCAGGCTACTGGGGCTATTCCTACAGCGAGGTGAGCATGGCCAACCGCTATCCGTGGTCGGACCGTGACCTCTATGTCAATCACAGCCCGCTCTACAACGCCGACAAGATCCACACGCCGCTGCTCCTCGTCCACGGCACCGCCGACACCAACGTGCCCACGGCCAACAGCATCGCGCTCTACACGGCGCTGAAGCTCCTCGGCCGTCCCGTCGCACTCGTAGAGGTGGAAGGCGAGAACCACTGGATACAAGACTATAACAAGCGCATCAAATGGCAGAACACCATCTTCTCCTGGTTTGCCAAATGGCTCCAGGACAATGACAGCTGGTGGAAAGCCATGTATGACAAGGTGCCGGAATAATATATTGATCATGAAAGAGACAAAAGATGAAAAAGAACAGGAGGGCGTAGTGTTCCATCACTCGCTTCCCATACAGTTGCGCTGGAACGATGCCGACCAGTTCGGACACATCAACAACACGCTCTATTTCCAATACTACGACATGGCGAAGATGGACTACTTTGCCAACATCCCCAATACGAAGATCGACCAGCGCCACGCCATCGTCACAGTGCACGTCGACGCGGACTTTCTCTCGCAGGTACACATCGGTGATCACGTGGCTGTGGAGACGGCCATCACGCACATCGGGCACAAGAGCTTCCAGCTCGCCCAGCGCCTCATCGACACAGATACGAAGGAACTGAAATGCGTCGGCAACACGATCATGGTGGCCTATGACCTGGATATCAACGAGGCCGTGGAGATGTGGCCCGACTGGGTGGAGGCCATCGAGCGCTTCGAGGGGAAGAAGCTGAGATAAGCTTTTCTTTGCTTAGAGTTGTACGGTTGGGTATACTGCTGCTATGCAGCATACCCAACCGTTTCTTTTTTCTCTCCTTTTTCTTGCCTCTTTAAAATATTTATCGTATATTTGCCATCAATAGCATTCCTAAAAACAAAAACGCTGATGATGGCACGACTCAGACACATCGCCTCCTCGGTATGGCACCTCTACTACGACGGCTTCCGAAGCATGACCGTCGGACGCACGCTGTGGGCGGTGATCCTCATCAAGCTGTTTATCATCTTTGCCGTGCTCAAACTGTTTTTCTTTCCCAACTACATCCATGAGCACGCACAGAAAGGACGGGAAGCGGAGTTCGTCTCCTCACAGATATTAAAGAAATAACCATAAAATAACAACAGCATAATGACAAACCTCCTATTAGAAATCTCTACTGGCACGGTGGACTGGGCGCGCGCGCAGTTTGCCCTGACAGCTATCTATCACTGGCTCTTCGTACCGCTCACGCTGGGTCTGGCACTCATCATGGGCATCGTGGAGACCTGCTATTATCGTACGGGCAAACCATTTTGGAAAGAAGCCGCACGCTTTTGGCAACGTCTCTTCGGCGTGAACTTCGCCATGGGCGTGGCCACCGGCATCATCCTGGAGTTTGAGTTCGGCACCAACTGGAGCAACTATTCGTGGATGGTCGGCGACATCTTCGGCGCACCGCTCGCCATCGAGGGCATCGTGGCTTTCTTCATGGAGAGCACCTTCGTGGCCGTGATGTTCTTCGGTTGGAACAAAGTCTCACGCGGATTTCACCTTGCCTCGACTTGGCTCGCCGGTCTGGGCGCCACCATCTCGGCCTGGTGGATTCTCGTCGCCAACGCCTGGATGCAATATCCTGTCGGTCAGGAGTTCAACCCCGACACGATGCGCTTCGAGATGACCTCGTTTGCCGACGTGGCCCTCTCCCCCTTTGCCGTGGATAAGTTCTGTCACACCGTGACGACCTCGTGGATCATCGGCGCCGCCTTCACCGTGGCCGTGAGCGCCTGGTACCTGCTCAAGCACCGCAACACGCAACTGGCCAAGCAGAGCATCAAGACAGGAGCTATCGTCGGTCTCGTCGCTACCCTGCTCGGAGCCTTCACCGGTGACAACTCGGCCTACATGGTCGCTAAGACTCAGCCCATGAAGCTCGCCGCCATGGAGGGTCTCTACAATGGTGGCACACATCAGGGACTCAGCGCCATCGCACTGCCCGGACCGTTCTCACAGCCCGACTATGAAAATGAGATGGAGCCTCCCTTCCGCATCGCCGTGCCGCAGATGCTCTCTATTCTGGCCACACATCATGCCGACGGCTACGTGCCCGGCGTGAACAATCTCCTGGACGGCTTCACACGTCCCGACGGCAGCAAGGAGCCTTCCGCCAAGGAGAAGATGACGCGCGGACGCCGTGCCATCGCCAGCCTGGCACAGTACCGTCAGCTGATGACCATCGCCAAGTCAGGCAAGGGCGACACCGCCGCTGCCAAGGCGCAGGCGCAGAAGATCCTGCCGCAGCTCAAGGCCGACATGCCTTACTTCGGCTATGGCTACATCAAAGACGCGCACCATCTCGTGCCAAACATCCCGATCAGCTTCTTCGCCTTCCGCACGATGGTGGGCATCGGCTGCTTGTTTATCCTGTTCTTCCTCGTCGTACTCCACTATATCTATCGTCTCGACATCACCAAGCCGCGTTGGCTGCTCATCGCCGCCATCGCCATGCTGCCCCTGGCCTATATCGGCAGCGAGGCCGGATGGGTGGTTGCCGAGGTAGGCCGACAACCATGGACCATCCAGGACATGCTGCCCGTGAGCGCCGCCGTGTCGGGCGTGTCGTCGGGAAGCATCGCCACGACATTCTTCGTCTTTCTCTTTCTCTTCACCACGATGCTCGCCGTGGAGATCAGCATTCTGTGCAAGCAGATCAAGAATTACGACTTCGAGTAACACTGTTCACGACAATCTTAGAATCATAGAATCATAGCACCATGTCATATACATTTCTTCAGCACTATTGGTGGTTCCTGATTTCACTTTTGGGAGCCCTGCTGGTCTTCCTGCTCTTTGTGCAGGGAGCCAACACACTCATCTTTGAACTGGGCAAGACACCCGACGAGCGCCGTCTGGTCATCAACTCCACCGGCCGCAAATGGGAGTTTACGTTCACCACGCTCGTCACCTTCGGCGGCGCGTTCTTCGCAGCCTTCCCACTGTTCTACAGCACGAGCTTCGGCGGTGCCTATTGGCTTTGGATGATCATCCTTTTTTCGTTCGTCATTCAGGCTGTCAGCTATGAGTTCCAAAACAAGCTCGGCAACTTCCTCGGCGCGCGCACCTTCCAGGTGTGCCTGATCATCAACGGCATTGTGGGGCCGCTGCTCCTCGGCGGTGCGGTAGCCACCTTCTTCGACGGCAGCAACTTCATCGTGGACAAAGCCAATGTCACGGCGCTCTCGCAGCCTGTCATCAGCCACTGGGCCAACGCCTCGTGCGGCCTCGACGCCCTCCTCGACCCGTGGAATGTGGTGCTCGGCCTGGCCGTACTCTGCCTGGCCCGCATCCTCGGCCTGCTCTACATGCGCAACAACATCGACGAGCCGACGCTGCGCGGGCGCTGCCGCAGCAAGCTGCTGCCCAACACGGTTGCCTTTCTGGTGTTCTTCCTCGCCTTCTTCGTACGCCTGCTCGTCAAGGACGGCTATGCCTACGACGTGAATACAGGCGTGGTGAGCATGGTGTCGGGGAAATATCTCGCCAACCTGCTGACGATGTGGCCGCTGGCCGTAGTGCTGCTCATCGGCGTGGCAGCCCTGCTCTACGGCATCCTCCGCACATGGCAGAAAGCTGATTATACGCGTGGCATCTGGCCGGCCGGCATCGGCACGGTGCTCGTCGTGCTCGTTCTCTTCCTCATCACGGGATGGAACGCGACGGCTTACTATCCCTCCAACGCTGACCTGCAGAGTTCGCTGACGATAGCCAACAGCAGCAGCAGTCTGTTCACGCTCAAGACGATGTTCGTCGTCTCGCTCCTCATCCCTTTCGTCCTGGCATACATCGCCTATTGCTGGCACGCCATGGATCATAAGAAACTCACCGTCGAAGAGGTAAAAGACGACGAGAGCGAGGCGTACTAAAAAGCCTGCCCCCGAACCACTCTGCAGCCTCACTCCCAATCCCTCTCCAAAGGAGAGAGGAGAGTGAGGCTGTTAAGACCTGCATACAGCCTTACCCATCTCCTATCTTCTTTGTTGAAAAAACTGACATTTTTCCGCCATTTTCTATGCGTTTTTCTGAGCCAACACCTATTTGCTCTCAATTTCGCGAATTTTGAGGATGTTTTTATAATCATCTGATACACAGGCTGTTAAAGATACATAGCTTTTTTGCCTCCGAAAAAACAGCATTTTCTACAATGAAATATTGGTGATGTTGCTTATCAGAAAGCCTTTTTGATAGTGTCATCTCGGTAAGATGACATGGTCAGAAAGGCACTTTGACCAGGTCAGAAAGCCTTTCTGTGAGTATCAGAAAGGTACTTTGACAACGAGAGACAGCAAAAAAGGAAGACTCTCCTCCCCTTTTTCTCATTTTCTGCTTCCCTCGTTCTCTAGATTGCGACTCCACGGCGAGGTCTTTTTGTAAAGATATATATGCCACATAGCGCCGACATCGTCGACATCTCCCAGCAAAAGAGGAAGTCTTCATACAATCTATGGAAGTGAGAAATTTAATACCGGCATATTCTTTTGACCTCCACTACATCTGCAAGGGGCGCCCGCATATCAACTCCGACGAGACCTATCAGCGCGACATCGACAAAAAGGAAATCAACATATAGACTAAAAGACGCAAAAGGGAGCAAGCCTCGTTGTGCACTCCATTCCTATGCAAGAGACTTGCTCCTTCGTGAGAGACTTCACCCCCCCGACACATATCACTCCCCCTCCCCTCTGGAGAGGGGCACAGGGGTGACACCGTAAATGTATTAATTTTCCGCAAATAGCAAACAACTTGTCTTAACGTATTTAAAAAAAGCATCGAAAAAGTACACAAATGCGCTTAAAGCACTTATCTTTGCGATGGATGACTAAATGATGTATACAAAACAACACGCATATGAAAAAGACAAAAAATCTTGTCATGGCTTTTGTCTTGGCAACCGTAGCAATAGGATTGGGCTCCTGCAACGGCAACAACAAGAATGCTCAGCTGCAATCGCAGCTCGACTCGCTGACTACCGCTGACAGCCTGCATCAAGAGGACATCAAGGCGATGACAGACTTCGTCGACATCATGTCCAGCGGACTCGACAGCATCAACGGACAGGAAGGACAGATCAAGCAGATGGGACAGGAACAGGGCGGAAAGCTCGACAAGGCTCACCTGCGTCAGCAACTCAACAATCTGTCTCAGCTCGTCACCCGCCAGCGCAACCGCATCAACGAGCTTGAGAAAAGTCTACAAGGTCAGAACACAGGCTATGCACAGCGCGTGAAGAAACTCATTGCGTACTATAAGGCACAGCTTGATGATAAGGACAAGACCATCTCTGAACTGAAGAAAGAGCTCGACAGCAAGAACGCTGACATCGCTACGCTCAACGAGCATGTCGACAAGCTCACCACTAACGTCAACGACCTCACTGCAAGCAACGACCAACTCGGACAGACTGTGGCCAGCCAGAAAACGACGATCGACGAGCAGGATCAGGCTATCCATGAGGCTTTCGTCACTATCGGCACGCCAAAGGACTTGAAGGCAAAAGGACTGCTCACCGGTGGCTTCCTGGCTAAGAAGAAGGTCGATGTCAGCAAGCTCTCCAACTCCGGATTCACAAAGGTAGACATCCGAAACTACAACGACATCGTGCTGAAATCAAAGAAGCCAAGAATCATGACTCAAATGCCGTCTGATTCCTATACGCTCCGCGACAACGGCAACGGTACCACTACACTGCATATCAACGACGCCAACCGCTTCTGGAGCGTCAGCAAGTATCTCGTAGTGAGACTCTAAGCAACCTTAGAACCTTAGGGTAAATCATATATAATAGTGGTGTGCAGGGCTGACAGACTGTTGGTCCTGCACATTTAGCGTATTGACATTCATGTATTGGCACTAAAAACTGAGCAAGGGAATGCTTGCTCAGTTTTGTTATTCTTGTGTTGATGTTTGCCAGCGGTCAGGCAATAGGTTCCTAATATTTCTCAAACGATGTATTAGGTCGCCATTTGGCAGGGCAGGCTATCCTTGTTATATTGGGGAATTCCTCACCCTATATTTTTCTGTAGAAACTTGCCGCGTCGCTCTGCATGGTGCCGTGATTCTCCGTATGAAAGAAATTTGATGAAAAGTTACCGTTCTTTCATAAAAAAATATGTAACTTTGCGCCTAAAACCTAAAAAAGAAGAGAATTGACAGAAATCGAAACACTGACACGAGCCATGAAGGGAGACTCCCGGCAGGCTTTTGACCGGATATACCATTACTACTTCCCCAAGCTCTATGCCTACAGTCTGAAATGCAGTAAGCGCACGGAGGTGGCTGAGGAGATAGTGCAGGAGACCTTTGTACAGTTGTGGCTGTCGCGTGCCTCTATCCGCGAGACCGACAAATTGGATCACCTGCTCATCGTTATCGCCCACCACAAACTCCTCAATGCAATGCGTCAGACAGCCTGTGCACCGAGCTATACCGACTTTGTCGACTACGCCAACACCGTCGCCACGCCGTCCGACGGTGACCGTTCTGTGGAGTATGAAGAATTTCTCGACCTCTTGCGTCAGGCTTTGGCCACACTGCCCGATACGCAGCGACGTGTCGTGGAGCTCTCCCGGCTGGAAGGCATGAAGAATGCCGATATCGCCCGCACCCTGAACCGCAGCGAGCAGACTGTGCGCAACCAGCTCTCCCTCGGTCTCAAAGCTCTCTACACTAAACTCCGCAGTCGCATGCCGTTGTGGATGCTCCTACTCCTTTTAAGCTAATTAACATCTTCACGCGGTACAAATCACCCTTCCCACGTGTCTTTTTTAATGTGAACCACTACAGACACCCATTCATGAACAAAGAACTCTATCAGAAATATCTCGACAACACCCTCACACCGGAGGAGCTCACGCGCTTTCGTGCGCTTCTCGCATCCTCATCCGATGAAACTCTAACCAGCGTCATTGACGATCATTGGCTCTTACATGATCCATCGCCCGACACCGCCTACTCCCGTCAGGAAGCGGAGGTGAAGCTGCGTATCGACGGAGCCTTGGCAGCTATGGAGACCGCCAGCCCCGCAGAGGCCGACACCACCACCTCAGACGATGATGTGGCGAACCCTGTGGCGTCAGGACGTCGCCCCGTTGTCCGTCTGCTGCGCCGTGCCCTACGTTATGCCGCCATCCTGCTGCTACCCCTGTTAGCTTTCACCACCTATTATTATTACACCGTCACCACAACGGCTCCCCGTGGCATGATGACCGTCAGCGCACCGTCCGGTTCCATGGCCGAGGCCGTCCTCCCCGACGGCACCCGCGTCACGTTGAGCCACGACTCGCGGCTTAGTTATAGCCCGTCCGACTTCAACGGCAAAGACCGTCACGTCACCTTTTGTGGCGAGGGTTGGTTTGATGTAGCCCATGACAGCTCGTCGCCGTTCCAGGTCAGTGTCGGTGATCTCACCGTTTGCGTCCTCGGCACCCGTTTCAATGTCACAGCGCGCTATGGTGCCCGCACCTTCGAGGTGGCACTGCTTGAAGGCCGTGTGGAGCTAACGACGGTAGCCAAAGGGTATAGCGTCATCCTCCAACCCGGGCAGAAAGCTGTCTATGACAGAGCCTCCGGACAAATCAGTCTCGACCACCATGCCGATCTCGTGGCGACGCAGGCCTGGAAACAGCATGAGATGAAGTTCACGCATGCCGACCTCAGCACCGTGACCGACCGCCTGGCAGCAGAGTATGGCGTCTCCATCACCGTGGTGGGCACTACCGCCACTCATTTCACCGGCGTGCTGCCCACCGACAATCTCGATGCCAGCCTCCGCATCCTCAAGGCCACTTTCGGCCTAAGCTATCATGTCAACGGCAAGGCCGTGACGCTGCGGATGAAGCAATAAAGAATGAAAAAACAGCGTTTTCTTCGGTACAAAGCCGTGGGCTCCGTGTCATTTAGATGATATACAACTAAATGTTACACTAAACCTACACTGTATGAACTTACACAGAAACCTTACAAGTCTTTTGACGCTGCTTGTCATTATGCTGGCGGGTCTCCCCGTCTATGGACAGACAGGCACAGTGAGTATTGCCGTGAAGAATGCGACGCTCCGGAAAGTATTTACCATTATCGAGAAGCAGACCACCTACCGCTTCTCCTACCAGGCCGAGATTATCGATAACAAACCTAACATCACCCTTCGTCACCGGCACGCCGCTGTAGGCACCGTCCTCAATGAGGCGCTGCGTGGCCGCAACCTCACCTACGACATCGTCACACCCAAGTCCATCGTCATCAGCCGCAAAGTCGCTACCGTTCGTGCCGCCCAGCATGGCAGTGCTACCCGCACCACCGACAAAGTCACCGGCACCGTCACCGACAAGGACGGCGAACCCATCATTGGTGCCACCGTCCAGGTCCGGGGCACCGACATCAAGACCGTCACCAACATCGACGGCGAGTTCACCCTCGACGCCCCAGAAGGCAGCGATATCGTCGTGAGCTATGTCGGCTTCAAAGATTTTGTGTCCAAGGCACGCGACAACATGCGCGTCAGTCTCGCTGAAGACACCCAGGCTCTCGACGAGATTGTCGTCGTGGGTTATGGCACGATGAAGAAGAGCGACCTCACGGGAGCCATTACCTCTGTCGACGCCACCGACCTGGCCAAACGCACCACCACCAATCCCGCCGAGGCCCTCGAAGGCAAGGTGGCCGGCGTGAGCATTCTCAAGAGCGGTGGCAATGCCGGTGCCGGATTCAGCGTGAAGATACGTGGCATCAAGACCTTTGGCGACAACGAGCCGCTGTATATCATTGATGGCTTCCCCGGCAACATCGACAACGTCAACCCACAGGACATAGAGACCATGGAAATACTCAAGGATGGTGCCGCTGCTGCCATCTATGGCTCTGTGGCTGCCAACGGCGTGGTCATCGTCACCACGAAGAACGGCAAGAAGGGCGACATGAAGATAGACTTCACCACCTACCTCAGCTTCACGCATATCGCCAAGAAGCTCGACATGCTCAACGCCGCTGAGTACAAGCAGGTCCACAAGCAGATGTACGACAACTACAATGCGCAGTTCCCTGCTGATGCTGTCACCCTGCCTGCCTATATCACCCACGATACTGGTGTCGACACCGACTGGCAGAAGGCTGTGGAGCGCAGCGGCTTGTCACAGAACTATATGGTCAGCGTGCGCGGCGGAACGGACAAGGGCCAGTATGCCGTTTCCTATAACCATGCCAACGACAAGGGTATCTTCCGTGGCAACAGCTTCCGGCAAGATAATGCCCGTGCCAAACTCCATGCCACACGCGGCTTCCTCGACTTCGATGCCAACATGAACTTCCGCTTCACCGAGAGCCACCAGCCTCAGTACTCCATTAAGGAGATGTACATGATATCACCCCTTGTGCCCATCTATAACGACAAGGAGAAATATGGCTTCGGGTTGACCAATTTCGACGGTCTGCCCAACAACCGCAACATCATGGCCGACGATTACTATAAGAAAGGTCGCAGTCGTGGCTACGACTTCAACGGCAACGTGGGTCTGACCTTCCACATCACTCCCTGGTTGAGCTTCAAGACAAGTTATGCCTACCGTGGCGTGCATGGCCGCATCAATTATCATTCGCCCGACTATATCGCTGATGCCAAGGTGCCTGTGCTCTATCCCAACAGTTCCGCAGGCAGCACCTACTGGGAGAACCATGTCTTCGACAACGTCCTCAACTTCAACAAGCAGTTTGGCAGCCATTCTGTCAACGTCATGCTCGGCAGCTCCATCGACGCCAAGAAATATGAGTGGGATGATGTCGCTGTCGAGGGCAAGACCATCGTCTATCGTGTCGAGAACGGCAAACTCGTGCAGAGCGAGCAGCCAGCCGGTTTCCTCTCACCTGACTTCCCCACCGTCGATGCCGGTGAGGGTGGCACCTACAGCGGCGACGGCTCTTACTGGCGCTACAACCGCGCTTCCTTCTTCGGGCGTCTGAACTATAACTATGCCAACCGTTATCTCGTGCAGTTTACCCTCCGCCGTGACGGCAGTTCCAAGTTTGGTTCCGAACGTCGTTGGGGCACCTTCCCCTCTGTGGCTCTTGGCTGGCGCATCTCCGAGGAGCCATTCTTCCCGAAGAGCACGCCCTTCAGCAATCTCAAGCTCCGTGCCTCATGGGGGCGCTTAGGCAATGAGAACGCCTTGGGCTACTACTCCTTCCTCGCCCTCATCAGCACGTCCAACACAATGTATCAGGGCTATGTGCGCGGCTCCGGCAGCACGGCATGGCCCGGCAGCATCGCACGTGGTCTGGAGAACCGTGACCTGAAGTGGGAGACCACGGACACTAAGAACATCGGTGTCGACTTCGGACTCTTCAACAACCGACTCTCAGGTAACATCAACTATTATTACAACGAGACTTCCGATCTGCTCATCTATAAAGAGCTGGCTCCCTCTGTGGGCCTCTCCAGTCCTATCCTCAACGTGGGCAAGATGCGCAATACAGGTATCGAGATAGAACTCAACTGGAACGACCACATTGGCGACTTCACCTATACCGTCGGTGCCAACCTCAGCACGGTGAGCAACAAGGTTAAGGCCCTCTCCGACGCCAACCAAGTGCTCTATGGCCAGGGCTTGAAATACGGTTCCGAACACTTCCCCACACAGACACGTGTGGGAAAGCCCATCGGCGCCTTCTATCTCTACCAGGCCGGCGGCATCTTCCAGAGCGATGAGGAGGCGGCTACCTATGTCAACGCCCGGGGCAAGCGCCTGCAACCCAATGCCAAGGCCGGCGACATCCGCTTCAAGGATATGAACGGTGACGGCGTCATCAACGATGACGACAAAGTCTACTCCGGCTCTGGTATCCCCAAGGTGGAGGCCAACCTCAATTTCAGCTGTGCATGGAAGGGCCTCGACATGAACTTCACCCTCAGCGGAGCCTTTGACTACAAGCTCTACAACGGCAACCGCTATTTCTATGAGGGTATGAGCAGCGGCTCCAACTTCCTCAAGTCGGCCCTCAACGCCTGGACCACTGCCAACCGCAACACCGACGTGCCACGTGCCGTCTACCAGGACCCGAACAACAACTCACGAGAGTCGACACGTTTCCTGGAGAATGACGACTTCCTGCGCATGCGTGAGATACAGGTGGGCTATACGCTACCAAAGTGGAAAGCCTTCAGAAACACCGTGGAGAAGGTACGCTTCTATGTCAGTGCCAACAACCTCTTCACCATCACCGGCTACGACGGCATAGACCCCGAGTTCTCACGAGGTGTCCTCAACACCGGTGTCGACAACCTCATCTATCCTTTCACGCGCTCCTACACCATCGGTGCGCAGATAACATTCTAAAACCTTACAATCAGACAAGTCATGAAAAAGATATTCTATTATATATTCGCCATGCTCCTAACCCTTACCGTGGCAGGCTGTGACGACTATCTCACCCAGACGCCTCCCGACCAGCTCACGTCGAAGAACTACTGGCGCAATCAGGCTGACGTGGAGAACGCTATGTCGTCGGCTTACTCGCAGATGTATCTCATGGACTACTCCAGTGATATGTGGACCTTTGCCGAGGTCAACTGGCCCGTCCTCGACTATCGGGGTGACGACATTAACATGGGTAAGGATGCCATGAACTATCAGAACTGGGTGGACCTCTACAACTTTACCTATACCAACGGCAACTCGCAGTTTACCACCTACTGGGACCACATGTATACCGGTATCAGCTTCTGTAACCAGATTATCGACAAGGCAGGTGCCATGGGCGAAGACAAGATATCCGCAGCCAACCGTGATGCCCTCATCGCTGAAGCCCGCTTTCTGCGCGGCTATTATCACATGATGCTCCTGCTCAACTGGCAGAACATCATCATCCGCGACCACTATATCACATCGGGTGAGGCATCAGCACTCGACAAGGATGTCTCGCCGCGTCCCGAAACATGGGACTTCATCATCAATGACTTTAAGGCCGCTGCCGACAAGCTGCCGCAAAAGTGGGACAACAACAACGTGGGGCGTGCCACTTCGGGTGCTGCCTATGCCTACATGGGCTGGGCCTGGCTCACAAGAGCATATGAGGAGACGGCCAACAAGCAGCAGGATTTGACCAATGCCGTAGAGGCTTTCAACCAAGTCAAGGACTATGAGCTCGTCAGCGACTTCACCGATATGTTCAACGGAACACTGAAAAACAGCAAGGAGAGTATCTTCGAGCAGCAATACTCCTTCAGCGATGCCAACGGTGCCCTCTACCGCACCCAGTTGCACCGCTGGATAGGCTGCTCTGAGCTTTGGGGATGGGACGAGATCCTGCCCTCCACACAGCTCATGAACGAATATATGAAGGAAGGAAAGACTTCGACGAAGGACGACTACGACTCACGTCTCTATGCCACCATCTTCTTCCAGTGCGATTATTTCAACGACGGCACCGGAAAGGTTTATGGATACGACTATGACGACTGGTTCCAGGATGGCAACGGCAATGCCTACAACCGTCCTGCCTTCCGCAAGTTCATGCCCGCCACCTATGAGGGGCTGTCGCTGAGCTCTACAGCTCTGAACCTGCCGCTCATGCGCTATGCCAACGTGCTGCTGATGAAGGCCGAGGCCCTCAACGGTATGGGCCAGACTGCCCAGGCCATACCTCTCATCAACGAGGTGCGCCACGTCCATGGCGACATGCCGCCGATGACAGGCACCACACAGGCTGAGGTGCAGGCACAGATAGAGCACGAGCGCGAGCTGGAGTTTCCACTGGAGAGCATGCGATGGTATGATCTACGCCGCTGGGGTAAAACCACAGAGGCCCTGCAGGCTGCCGGACGAACCGGCTACTCCGCTGACAAGGCGTTCTATCCCATTCCGCTGCAGGAGCTCAACGATAATGGCACGCTAAAGAAATAAGTACAACAAGATAACCATGCTGAAGATTATTCTGATGATGGCATGCGGCATCCTTGTGGGCCGCATGCTGAGAAAGAAAACGTTGAGGTGGCTGTCGCCCCTTACCACGGTGCTCATCTGGGCATTGCTGTTTCTCTTGGGCATTGAGGTGGGCGGTAATCCACACATCATCCACAGTCTGAGCCGTCTCGGCCTTGAGGCCGTCGTACTCTCCGTGGGCGGCTCCTTGGGCAGTGCCCTCTTGGCTATGTGGCTGTGGCGCTATGTGAAGGGAGGACGCTCATGAAGGGTAGCCTCGTCATCCTCGCTTTCTTTGTCATCGGACTCTTCTGCGGCTATTTCCATCTCCTGCCTACGGAAGTTGCCGACAGCTCCGTGAGTTTCGTGGCTCTCTGCGCCCTCATCTTCTGTGTGGGTGTGAGCATAGGCTGCGACGCTGAGGTCCTCCACACCTTGCGTCACACCACCCCCCGTCTACTCTTTCTGCCCCTGTGCACCTTGGCTGGTACGTTGGCGGGATGCTTTGCCGTCAGCCTTCTGCTGCCGCAGGTGGGCATCACCGACAGTCTGGCTATAGGCTCGGGGGTTGGCTACTACTCGCTCTCGAGTATCTTCATCACCGAGTACCGGGGGGCGGCTTTGGGCACCGTAGCGCTGCTGGCCAACATCGTGCGTGAGCTGCTCACCCTCCTCGCTTCGCCGTTGCTGGTGAGGTGGTTTGGACCTTTGGCACCCATCAGCGTGGGTGGCGCCACGTCGATGGATACCACACTGCCCATCATCACGCGCTACAGTGGCAAGGACTTCGCCACGCTCTCCGTCTTCCACGGCTTCTGCATGGATTTCAGCGTGCCTTTTCTCGTCACCTTCTTTTGTGAACTATGAACATTTGACAATAATGGAGGGCTGGGTGCCAGAGGCTGGTGCCCCTACCAGTTTCTCTTAACTATCAGAATCATCATGAACCGTAATTTCTTAATCTTCCTCCTGATGTTGCCTCTGGCACTCGCCGCCGCCGACCATCCTTGGGAAGATCCCAGTGTGTGTGGCATCAACCGTGAACCCATGACGGCCCACTTTACACCGTATATTAGTGAGCAGGCCGCTCTGATGCGCTATAGCCTCGACGATGTCACACGCCTCGCCGTAGACGCGGCTGTGGAACGCCGTGTCAGCCTAGATGGCACGTGGAGGTTCCATTACTCCCGCAACATGTCGGAAGCCCCTGCCGACTGTCATGCCACCGGCTATGATGTCAACCACTGGGCTACCATCCAAGTGCCCGGGAGCTGGGAGCTGCAGGGCTTTGACACCCCGATCTACACCGATGTGAGCTATCCCTTCACGCCCAATCCCCCCTATGTTCCCACGGACTATAACCCTGTGGGCGACTACGTCCGCGATTTCACCGTTCCAGCGGGATGGGAGGACGACGACATCTTCCTCGACTTCGAGGGTGTAGAGTCGGCCTATGGCGTGTGGGTCAACGGTCATTTTGCAGGCTATGGTGAGGACAGCCGCCTACCATCTCTCTATAACATCACGCGGTGGCTGCGTCCGGGCAACAACCGTCTGGCCGTACGCGTTATCCGCTTCAGCGATGGTTCCTATCTCGAAGACCAAGACTATTGGAAATACAGCGGCATAGAGCGTCACGTCTACCTCCAGGCCCGCCCCCATACCCGTGTCTCTGACTTCCGCCTGACGGCCAGGCTCACCAATGGCTATCGCGACGGTGTCTTCGATTTGAACCTGAGTATGCATCGTCCCGTGAAAGGCTATGTCACGCGCGTGACGCTCTTGACGCCCGACGGCTCCACCATCTTGAAGAAGGTCTTCCGTCTGCGGTCTGCTGCCGACACCCTCTTGGCCATCCATCACGACATGGGAGCTGTGAGGGCGTGGAGTGCTGAACAGCCAGTCTGCTACCGGCTCGTGGTGACGACGCTCGATGCCAAAGGGCAGGAGATGGAGTCCTTTGTTCATCCCTTTAGCTTCCGCAATGTGGAAATACGCAACGGACAGCTTCTTGTCAACGGTGTGGCAGTGAAGATAAAAGGTGTCAACCGCCACGAGCATGACGCCCGACAGGGACGCACCATCAGCGTGGAGAGTATGTTACAAGATATTCGGCTGATGAAAGCCGCGAACATCAACGCCGTTCGCTGCAGCCACTATCCCAACAACCCGGAATGGTATGACCTCTGCACGCACTACGGCCTATACCTCGTCGATGAGGCCAACATCGAGTGCCATGGCATCCTCGACACGCCCTATGGCACCTTTGCAAAACACGACGCTTGGCGTCCGGCATTTCATGAGCGCATGCGGCGCATGATGCTCCGCGACCGCAACCAGACGAGTGTCATCATCTGGTCGTTGGGCAACGAGTCGGACAGCGGTAAACTCTTTGACGAGAACTACGATATGGCCAAGCGCTTGGATGCCACACGCCCCGTGCAATACGAGGGTGGCGGCTATCAGGGTAAGTCGGACATCTACTGTCCGATGTACGCCTGCATCTGGCAGCTGGCGCGTCATGCCAACCAGCGTGACAGTCGGCCGCTCATCCTCTGCGAGTATGAGCATGCCATGGGCAACAGTGAGGGTAATCTGGATGACTACTGGGAGGTCATCCGCCACAACGACCAGCTGCAGGGTGGCTTCATTTGGGACTGGGTGGACCAGGCCTTTGCCCGCAAGGACAGTCTCGGTCACGACATCTGGGCCTATGGCGGGGACATGGGCTTTGTCGGCGTCCGCAACGACTCCAACTTCTGTTGCAACGGTCTCGTGGCTGCTGACCGCACGCCGCATCCCCACTACTATCAAGTACGTCACGTCTATCAGAGCATTCATTTCTCTCCGGTTCCCTTCTCTGACCATCGTGTGGCAGTGACCAACGAGTATGACTTTACATCGCTTGATACTTTTGACCTGCACTGGTCGCTTTTGGCTGATGACAAGGAGGTTGCCCATGGTTCTCAGCCTCTGCCAGCCATTGCTCCTCACACAACGGGGACGATAGTAATCAACCTCGGGCACCCCGTTCTGCCGCATGGCTCCCGCGAAGCCTGGCTGACGCTCCGTGCCGTGCGCCGGGGAGCCACAGCGCTGCTGCCTGAGGGAACCGAGGTGGCTGCCGACCAATTCTCATGGCCGGTTGAGGAGGTCGCTGCCGGTGGTAGAATGAATCGGTCGGCGGTAAGCGCCCTGCTCCAGGTGAAACAGGATAAAAAACATGTCCTCGTCAGTGGTGATGGCTTCAGTATGCGCTTCAATGCCAAGGATGGACAATGGGAGTCGCTGAAATATGACGACCGTGAGATGCTGCTCAAAGGCTTGCAGCCCAACTTCTGGCGTCCACTCACCGACAACGATGTCGCCAATGGCACGTTGGTGCGTTGCGGCACGTGGAAGCACGCTGGCGAGCACGCACTGCTGAAGTCGCTGACAGTAGAGAAAACAGACTCCTGTGTGGTGCTGACAGAATATTTCGACCTTGCCGAGCAGCAGAGCCGTCTCACGCTGCGTTATACCATTCAGGGTGATGGCAGCGTGCATGTCGGATTCCATTTTCTGCCCGGCGACAAGACACTGCCGGAGATGCCGCGTCTGGGCATGCGCCTATTGATGCCGGGACAGTATGACACGATGACGTGGCTCGGACGGGGACCGCAGGAGAACTATGCCGACCGCAAGAGTGGTGCCTTCATCGGCCGATATACCGCCTCGGTATGGAGCCAATATCATCCCTATCCACGCGCCCAAGAGACGGGCAACAAGTGTGACGTGCGCTGGGTAACGCTCACCGACAAGGACGGTCACGGCATCATGGTATATGGCGACGCCCCGCTGAGCGTCAGCGCTTGGAACTTCCCTATGGAAGACATAGAATATGTGTCGGCTATGGTGCGAAATGTCCATGGTGGCAGCATCGTGAAGAAAGACATGGTATGGCTGAACATCGACCATAGACAGATGGGAGTGGGCGGCGACAACACGTGGGGCGCCCAAGTGCACACGCCATACACCATCACTCCGCATGAGTGGCGCTATGGTTTCACTATCAAGAATATCCGCCATGAGAAATAATCATTTGTTGCTTATCGTAATGCTTGTCGTGGGACTGTGCCTGCTGGTGTGTACCGTCAGGGGCGCCGTGCCGGAAAAGAACACTGTGAGCCCGGCCGTAGCCTCCCTGCTGACACCATGGGAGCCCGCCAACACCCTCATTGACCTCACGGCGACCCTACGTGGGCGCCGCCATCAGGTAGCCCTTTTCTCTGACGCGGGCTCGTGGATGGCCTTTGGTCTACAGGCTGCAGCCAAAACACCGCGTGGACCCTACAGCATCTACCAGCGACGGTGGCTTGCCGAGGCCCTCGTGGCACCAGGTGGGGCCGTTGTGGGCAAGACCTGCTATACCCCTGGCGTGGTTACACTCGCCACGGACAGATTGCGGCAGCGTCTCTTCTTTATTGATGCCCACACGACTCTGCTGACTTTAGAAGGCTCGCTACCCGCCGGGTGGAGCTGTGCCGCCAAGGGACTGCCTTCTGACGCCGCCGTCAGTGCCGCCGGCAACACCGTGACCATCGGCTATACCGGTGGTGAGCGTCTTTTGCTCACCTTCCCCAAGGGCATTATAGTGACAGCCAACGGCCACAACTATATTGCGACACTCGACAGCGTTACCACACGGCTGGATGTCGCCATCTCCTTCCTTTGGGACAAGACAGTAGAGGAGCGGACACAGACGCTGGCCGCCGCATGGATGCTGGACCATACCGACACACTGTGGAAGGAGAACCGCGACCGCTGGACGGGATATCTCTCTAAGGTCATCCGAAACGACATGAAACCCGCCTATAATCGTGTGGCCGCCAAGGCTGCCGTCACCCTCATCGGTAACTGGCGGCAACAACGTGGCGGACTACTACACGACGGCCTCATACCGAGCTTCTCAGTCGATTACTTTGTAGGCTGCTGGGCTTGGGACTGCTGGCGTCTCTCAGCAGTACTGGCATCCTTTGCGCCGAAATTGGCCATGGACAACATGCGGGTAATGTTTGACTGGCAGCAGAGTGACGGTATGGTGCCCGACTGTGTCTATCCCAATCCTCAGGAGAATAACTACCGCAACAGCAAGCCACCGTTGGCCGCCTGGGCTGTGGACAAGATATGGGAGAGCACTCACGACACGGCCTTTGTCAGGGAAATGCTGCCTAAGTTGACCGCCTACCACCGGTGGTGGTACCGATACCGTGACCATAACCACAACGGCATCTGTGAATTTGGCGCCACCGACGGTACCCTTGAGGCGGCAGCCTGGGAGAGTGGGATGGACAACGCCATCCGCTTTGACAGCGCACGCATGGTGAGGAACGGCGACAACGCTTGGAGTCTGGACCAAGAGAGTGTGGACCTCAACGCCTACCTTGCCCTCGACAGAAGGCTCATTGAGAAGCTGGAGAATGTCGCCGGTGGAAAGCGGGCGACGGGCTATCCCTTTGACAAAAGTGCCGTGGAGCTTGCTGACGGGGTGAACAAGGCGTTCTATGACGCTGACACTCACTGGTTCTACGACAGGCGACTGAACTCTCATGCCTTTGTGCGTGAGATGGGCTGTGAGGGCTATGTGCCGCTTTGGGTGGGTATCGCCACAAGAGCACAGTTCTCCGGCATCTTCCACTGGCTGAAAGATACGAAGAAGTTCTCCACCTATATTCCATTCCCCACCATTGCCGCCGACAACGCCAAATATGATCCCAACGGCTACTGGCGCGGTCCTATCTGGCTCGATGAGACCTACTATGCCATCGAGGCTCTGCGCCACTATTTGCCCAAGCCCGACGAGGCTGACAGATACACACGTCAGGTCTTTGACCGGCTGCAAGGACTGACGGGGCATGGAGCCATCTATGAAAATTATGACACCAAGACGGGCGCTCCATTGCAGTCGGCTAACTTCAGCTGGAGTGCCGCACATTTATTAATGCTTTATAATGACTATGGACTATGAAAACCAAAATCTACATTTTGACTCTTGCACTCTCTGCTGCCGCTAACGGTTTTGCTCAGGAGTGCCTTGACATTCCCCAGCCATGCCGGATGTATGAACAGCCAGCACCCATGACACGGGTGGCTCTCACGAGAGCGGCCGCTGAGAAGCACTATGTCATTCCCATTGTATTCCATGTCTTTGGCACGGACTTCAATGGCAAGCACGTCACGCGCGAAATCATCGAGGATGCCCTGCGGCGTACCAATGAGGACTTCAATGCCCTCACCACCGGCGATCTGCCCTCCGGCGACGACAATCCACAGTTTGACAAGCTCAGCACACCTCTCAATATTGAGTTCCGATTGGCGGAGATAGGTCCTAACGGTGAGGCCACCACAGGCATCGTCTTCCACAGACTGGAGAGTGGTTTTGGCAATGCGAATCCGCCACGACTGCAGCTGTATGCCTGGGACAACAAGAAGTATATGAATGTCTATATCATGAACGACCTCTATGCTGACGGTGTCACCAATAACTCTGGGGTGTCATGGTATCCCAACTGGGAGATGACACGCTTCAAACAGGCCCGGGTTGTCTATAACGGCGCCTACCTAGGCAGCAACACCGACGAGAACTTCCGGCGTGTGCTGACCCATGAGTTCGGGCACTTCTTGAACCTGGCCCACACCTTCGATTATGATGAAAAGAAGTTCCCCGATGGCTGTAGCAAGGGATTCAACGGCGAGGCTAACCCCGGTGACTATGTTGACGATACGCCACCTGCTGATAGACCGCAGATGGGCCCCGGCGACGTGAACTGTCTGGGACAGGAAACCAATTGGACCAACTATATGAACTACAGCTACGTGCGTACCTCGATGTTCACCAAAGGGCAGGTTGACCGTATGTTGGCGGCCTTGCAAGAAAAGTCGCGGGCATGTCTGTGGTCGGATGCCACTCTTGCTAAGGTCTTCCTGTCCGATGCCTCCCGCCCCCGCATGGTCCTCGACAGTAAGCAGGAGCTCTTCCCCAAGGACACCAAGGGTAACTATGACGTCACGGTGGCACTGCGTGTCATTGGTGCTTCGGCCAAACAGGGTGCACTAACGGCAGGAACGGATTTTACCGTGGAAGGACTGCCCGACGGGTTGATGGCTTCGGCCAAAGGGAACGGACAGACGATACTGCTAAATGTGAAGGGAACGGTGACTCTTGGTGCTGACAAGAAGATATATGTCACCTTCCAGCCTTCGGCAACGACAGCGTCGGATTGCTATGTCGGTCGTCAGCCGTTGACGATAGAATGCGACTATGTTGAGTCGGAAATTGCTACGGAAATCCGTCGTCCGGTGACAGCTGCAGCAGAGAATAAGATAACATGGAGTAGCGATGGAGATATCACCATCACGGCTCCTAAAGGAGCCCACATTGCCGTGCACGATGTCTATGGTGCCACGCTCATGGTGACTCATAGCGACAGCGATGACATCACCCTCGCTTTGGGAGGCTACGGGCATGGCGTGTATCTCATCAGTGTGGTATCACGGCAGGGGGCGAAGACCTATAAGATAGCCTTCTGATGACAGCAACCTTTTATGGCGTGAGTTCAAGACAGAACTGCAATTTTCGGTAGCAGATATAGGCCATAATCTGTACCAGGAAACGTCGGTGGGAGCTATGAATAGTAGCCGCAAATCACAAAAAATAGAATAGCAATGCAAAAAGCAAGAAAGGGAGACCACCGTCTCCCAAAGATTACTCGCGTCTCGCAGTTTTCTGTTAAAGTAATAAAAAAGAGGCTCAAGGGTCTTTGCCATCTCACGATAAAGTATTATTTTTGTACTCGCTTTCCAGCAATGGGTAGTTACCAGAGTGGCCAAATGGGGCAGACTGTAAATCTGCTGGCTCTTGCCTTCGGTGGTTCGAATCCATCACTACCCACACAAAAAACTGATGGAAAGGTTCATCACTACCCAAAAAGTTCTTTTCTTTTAAAGATAGCGCAGCATAGTTCTGTACAGTCAGCGACACACCCTCCATCACAGGAGGGAGACATTCATTGAACTATCCAATCATCGCTTATTTGTTTTTTAGAGTGAAGCCCCCCACCGGTCATCTCCGTTTGCGACACCTTATTATATATATATTAGGCTTGTATATATCAGGTGTGGCATCTTCCGACCGTAACCTTTTCAAGACCACACTGCAAAGTAACCCGAATTATATATCGTTGACATGTCGATGACCAGTCAATCGAATGAAAAGAACAACAAACTATTGTGATGCTTATTCTATGGTCATGCAGATATGCAAATACACTTTAGTTTACATTGTGACATTTTATAAGCATTTTATTTTGTTTTGCTTATAAATAGTACAAATTAATCATCATATAAGAAACAACTGTAAGAACAAAAGGTTACACAAGAAATTCACATTCCCCTTTTGTAGGTATATTCTTACAATTAGGAGTAATTTTAGTAATTTTGTAGTCAATTTGATAGAGAAATAACCAAATACGTTAGCAAATGCAAAGAAATGGATTGTACAACAGCGCCTACGAGCACGATGCGTGCGGTGTAGGTATGGTGGTGAATATCCACGGCGGAAAGTCGCACCAACTCGTCGACAACGCCCTGAAAGTGCTCGAGAACCTGCGCCATCGTGGTGCGGAGGGCGCTGACGGGAAGACAGGTGACGGTGCAGGTATCCTGCTTCAGATTCCCCACGAGTTTATATTGCTTCAGGGTATTCCAGTTCCGGAGAAGGGTAAGTATGGTACAGGATTGATATTCTTGCCTAAGGATGAGAAGCGCCAGCAGTCCATTCTTTCCATCATGATCGAGGAGATCGAGCGCGAGGGATTGCAGCTCATGCACCTGCGTTCCGTACCGACAAGCCCTGACTGCCTGGGTGAGGCCGCACTGGAGTCGGAACCTGATGTCAAGCAGGTGTTCATCACCGGTGTCAGTGACGACAAGGTGCCCATCTTCGAGCGCATCTTATATATTATCAGAAAGAAAATCGAGCGCCGCGTTCACGATAAGGACTTCTATATCTGCTCGCTCTCCAGCAAGACCATCGTATACAAAGGTATGCTCTCCAGCCTGCAGCTGCGTCAGTACTATCCCGACCTGACGAACAACTACTTTACCAGCGGACTGGCTCTCGTGCATTCCCGTTTCTCAACCAACACGTTCCCTACATGGGCCTTGGCACAGCCGTTTCGCCTGCTTTGCCATAACGGCGAGATCAACACTATCCGCGGCAACCGTTCGTGGATGAAAGCACGTGAGAGTGTCCTCTCTTCCGAAGCGCTCGGCGACATCCATGACATCTCACCGATCGTACAGCCCGACATGAGTGACTCGGCTTCGCTGGACAATGTCTTTGAGTTCTTCGTCATGAACGGCATGAGTCTGCCGCACGCTCTCTCGGTGATGATTCCGGAGAGTTTCAACGACAAGAACCCGATCAGCGAGGATCTGAAAGCATTCTATGAGTATCACTCCATCCTGATGGAACCGTGGGACGGACCTGCCGCGCTGATGTTCAGTGACGGGCGCTACGCCGGCGGTATGCTCGACCGCAACGGTCTGCGTCCGGCCCGCTATACGATCACAAAGAACGGCACGATGGTGGTGGCATCTGAGGTCGGCGTGATGGACTTCGATCCAACCGAGATCGCAGAAAAAGGACGCCTGCAGCCGGGTAAGATCCTGCTCGTCGACACAGAAGAGGGAAAGATCTACTACGACGGAGAAATCAAGGAGCGCCTCGCCTCGCAGCATCCTTATCGTCAGTGGCTCAACACTAACCGTATTCAGCTCGAGAACATCCGCTCCGGCCGTAAGGTCAGCAACAGCGTGGAGCATCTCCATGCCAAAGAGGTGGGATTCGGATTCGGCGAGGAAGATATCAAGGACACGCTCATCCCAATGTCTACCAAGGGACAGGAGCCGACGGCTTCTATGGGTAACGACACGCCGCTGGCTGTGCTCTCTCCCAAACCCCAGATCTTCTTCAACTACTTCCGTCAGCAGTTCGCTCAGGTCACCAACCCGGCCATCGACTCCATCCGTGAGAACCTCGTGATGAGTCTGGCTGAGTATATCGGACGCGTCGGCACGGGTATCCTCAACCCCGACGAGACCAACTGCAAGATGGTGCGTCTGCCCCACCCGATTCTGACCAACGCTCAACTCGACATTCTTTGTAACATTCGCTATAAAGGCTTCAACACCCGCAAGCTCAGCATGACTTTCGAGGCTCCCGCTGATCCGACCATGGGCGGCGAGCGTCTCCACGAGGCTATCGACCGCCTCTGCCACGACGCCGAGCAGAGTGTTGACGACGGATATAACTATATCATCCTCTCCGACCGCGACATCGACGACAAGCACATCGCCATCCCGTCGTTGCTCGCCGTGAGCGCCGTGCACCACTACCTGATCAATGTGGGTAAGCGTGTACAGACCGCGCTGATCGTGGAGAGCGGTGAGATCCGCGAGGTGATGCACGCTGCCCTGCTCCTCGGCTACGGTGCTTCCGCCCTCTGTCCTTACATGACCTACGCCGTCCTCGACGACTTGGTGAAGAAGGGCAAGATCCAGGAGAACTACGCAACGGCCGAGGCCAACTATATCAAGGCCGTGAAGAAAGGTCTGTTCAAAATCATGGCCAAGATGGGCATTTCCACGATCCGTTCTTACCGCGGCGCGCAGATCTTCGAAGCCGTCGGTCTGTCTCAGGGTCTGCTGAAAGCTTACTTCGGCACCGACACGAGCAGCATCGGCGGTATCGGTCTCGACACCATCGCCCGCGATCAGCTGCGCTTCCACAAGGCCGCCGTAGTCACTGAGAAAGAGGAAGAGACACTCCACATCGAACTGCCACTGAAGAACCTCGGACAGTTCCACTGGCGCAAGGACGGCATCGACCACGCCTGGAACCCCGAGACCATCGCTACCCTACAGCTCGCTACGCGCACAGGCAACTATGAGCTCTTCAAGAAATTCTCCAATCTTGTCGACCACAAGAAGGAGCCGATCTTCGTCCGCGACTTCCTCGACTTCAAGCGCAACCCGATAGATATTAATAAGGTGGAGCCCGTCGAGAGCATCGTCAAGCATTTCGTCACCGGTGCCATGAGCTTCGGCGCACTGAGCAAGGAGGCTCACGAGGCTTTGGCTCTGGCCATGAACGCCCTCGGCGCACGCAGCAACACCGGTGAGGGCGGTGAAGACCGCGACCGCTACTCCGGCACTGTCGACGGCATCAGCCTGAGTAGTAAGACCAAACAGGTGGCTTCCGGACGTTTCGGTGTCACCACGGAATACCTCGTCAACGCTGAGGAGATTCAGATCAAGGTGGCACAGGGTGCCAAGCCCGGTGAGGGCGGTCAGCTGCCCGGCTACAAGGTCAACGAGATCATCGCCAAGACACGTCACTCCATTCCGGGTATCTCGCTCATCTCTCCACCGCCTCATCACGACATCTACTCCATCGAGGATCTCAAGCAGCTCATCTTCGACTTGAAGAATGTCAACCCGAAGGCTGCCATCTCTGTGAAGCTCGTCGCCGAGAGCGGCGTGGGTACCATCGCTGCCGGCGTGGTGAAGGCTAAGGCCGACCTCGTCGTCATCTCCGGTGCCGAGGGTGGTACGGGTGCAAGTCCTGCCAGCAGTATGCGCTTCGCAGGTATCTCCCCTGAGATCGGTATTGCCGAGACACAGCAGACGCTCGTCCGCAACGGACTGCGCTCTCTGGCCCGTCTGCAAGTCGACGGCCAGCTGAAGACAGGTCTCGACGTCATCCTCATGTCACTGCTCGGTGCTGAGGAGTTCGGCTTCGGTACTTCTGCACTGATCACCTTGGGCTGCGTGATGATGCGCAAGTGCTCGCAGAACACCTGTCCGATGGGCGTGGCTACGCAGGATCCGAAACTGCGCGCTCACTTCCAGGGCAGCTACCACAACGTAGTCAACTATATGAAGTTCATCGCTCAGGAGGTACGTGAATACCTCGCCGAGATGGGCTATACCTCACTCAACGAGATTGTCGGTCACACCGAGCTCATCGTGCCGCGTGACATCAAGGCCGAGGAGGCCAATGTCAACGAGGAGACGGTGGCTAAGTGGAAGAGCCTCGACTTCTCCAACCTGCTCCATCGCGAGACCGGCGACATTTCGCTCTACTGCACCAAGCTGCAGGATCACGAGATCCACGATCTCCTGGATCAGCAGATCATCGCCAGCGCACAAAACGCCATCGAGAAGAAGGAAGAGATCAACCTCGACTACGCTATCCGCAACACCAACCGCGCAGTAGGTACTATGCTCAGCGGACTCATCGCTACGAAATACGGTGAGGAAGGACTGCCCGACGACACGATCAACATCAAGTTCAAGGGTTCTGCCGGTCAGAGCTTCGGTGCATTCCTCGTTCACGGAGTGAGCTTCAAGCTTGAGGGCGAGACCAATGACTACTTCGGCAAGGGTCTCTCCGGTGGCCGCATCTCTATCCTGCCTCCGATCCGCAGTAACTTCGAGGCTGAGGACAACATCATCGCCGGCAACACCGGTCTGTATGGTGCCACCTCCGGTGAGCTGTATATCAACGGTCAGGTTGGTGAGCGCTTCGCCGTGCGAAACTCGGGTGCCATCGCCGTCGTGGAGGGTGCCGGTGACCACTGCTGTGAGTACATGACAGGCGGACGCGTCGTCGTCCTCGGTTCTACGGGCCGTAACTTCGCTGCCGGTATGAGTGGTGGTGTGGCTTACGTCTGGGACAAGAACCACAACTTCGACTACTTCTGCAACATGGACATGGTGGAGATCAACCTCGTGGAGGAGACCACCTACCGCAAGGAACTCCATGAGCTCATCCGCCAGCACTATCTCTACACTGGCTCGAAGCTCGCCCGCACGATGCTCGACGACTGGAACCACTACGTCGAGGAGTTCATCCAAGTAGTGCCTATCGAGTACAAGCGCGTGCTGCAGGAAGAGCAGGTCAAGAAGCTCCAACAGAAGATCGCTGACATGCAGAGAGACTACTAAGAATGATGAGTGATGAATGTTGGCTTATTACAACATTCATCATTCAATATTCAACATTGAAAACAACTCAACATTGAACATTCAACATTAAGAAGATTATGGGTAATCCAAGAGGATTTTTAGAGGTGGAGCGTAAGGAAGCCGGCTACCGCCCTATACATGACCGCATCCACGACTTCGGCGAAGTGGAGCAGACACTGAACAGTAATGACCGCCGACTGCAGGCAAGCCGCTGCATGGACTGCGGTGTGCCTTTCTGCCACTGGGCTTGTCCTATTGGCAACAAACCGCCAGAGTGGAACGACGCCCTCTACCGCGGCGACTGGCAGCTGGCCTATGAGTTGCTGACCGAGACCAACGACTTCCCTGAGTTCACCGGCCGCATCTGCCCGGCACTCTGCGAGAAGGCCTGCGTGCTCAACCTCATGGAGCACGAGCCGACAACCAACCGAGAGGACGAGGCCGCCATCATCGAGCACGCCTTCGGTGAGGATTATGTCAAGCCGCACGTGCCTGAGCGCAACGGCAAGAAGGTCGCTGTTATCGGTGCCGGTCCTGCCGGTCTGACTGCCGCCACTCGTCTCAACCAGAAGGGCTACACCGTGACCGTCTACGACGCACGCGAGGATGCCGGCGGCTTGCTCCGCTATGGCATTCCTAACTTCAAGCTCAACAAGTCTATCATCGACCGCCGCATCAACCTGCTGCGCGAGGAGGGCATCGTCTTCGAGTTTGGCGTGAAACTCGTGGACGCTAAGAAGAAGAGCGCTGAAGACAAGGGCGAGATCGCTGCCAACATTCAGAACGACCCGACACTCGGCAAGGACAGGACGGTGACCGTCGACAAGCTCAGCGCAGACTTCGATGCTGTGGTCATCGCTACCGGTACGCCGACAGCCCGTGACCTGAAAATTCCCGGACGCGACCTCAAAGGTGTGTACTTCGCACTGGAGATGCTCTCGCAGCAAAACCGTGAGCTCGCCGGACAGGAGTTCGGCCGTGAAGAACTTGTCAACGCCAAAGGCAAGAACGTGCTGGTCATCGGTGGTGGTGACACCGGTTCCGACTGTATCGGTACGGCTCACCGTCAGGGTGCTAAGAGCGTGACGCAGATCGAGATCATGCCGAAGCCGCCGGTGGGTCCCGACGATCCGAAGAACCCATGGCCGAACTGGCCGCGTACGCTGAAGACGACATCCTCCCATGAGGAAGGTTGCGTACGCCGTTGGAATATCAACTCACTGGAGTTCCTCGGCAAGAACGGAAAGCTCACCGGCGTGAAGGTGCAGGAGATCACATGGGTACCTAATCCCGAGGGTGGTCGTCCGCTGATGAAACCTGCCAAGGATCCGGAGATCATCCCTGCCGAGATGGTGCTCTTGGCTATGGGCTTTTTCCGTCCTCAACAGCCGCAGTTCCCCGCCAACGTCTTCGTTGCCGGTGACGCAGCCTCAGGTGCCAGCCTCGTGGTGCGTGCCATGGCCAGCGGTAAGGAAGTGGCTGAGAAAGTCGACAAATTGTTGAAGTAGACTTGCCTCAACAGAGTACAAAACTCTTCAATTGCCATATCGCATTAAGCGAAAACAAGGGGGGGGATAAACTCGGATCAGTTGTCAATGTCCGAGTTGATCCCCCTTTATCATTAGCATCGAAGCACGTCCCACCCGATCGTGATACAGATCAAAGGCTACGATCTCGTGAAGTATGAGGAGAGACTTATTAGTTCCCGTTTGCAAAGATAATGGAAACGAAAGGAGTCGGCAACATGCGGGACGTTTTTTACTATTCCTTGCGCATCTTGCTTTAAGACTGTCCAGTGTCCACCTCCCACTCATCCACCGTGTGCTTGTCGGCATCGAAGCGTATGCCGACTTTTACCACCCGCCGGCCGTCGGTGAGATAGGGATTGGCATAGCCACGAGCATCAATCTGCTCGAGGGCATGACGCGCCGTATCGCCCACCTTCAACTCCATGACGTAGATGGCATCGGGCATAAAGATGACCATATCCACACGGCCGCCCGCCACCTTCACCTGCGTACGCACGTAGACGTTGAGCATGGAAAAGATAAGATAGAAGGTATACTCATAGAAGCCCTCTTTCGTAGCAGCCTCAGCGAGTTTCTGCTTGAAGCCCTCGACATAAGGGGTGCCGGCGAGGTAAGCCTGCATATGGCCCATGGCCAAGTCGATGTCGCCCTGCTTCAGAGCTTTCCAGAACTTGGCGGCAAAGCCTAACTGAACGTCGCCACTGTCCAAGCCTGTGTACGTAGGCAACAGTCCGTTGACGTAGCCCACTCTCACCTCCTGGTTGGGGATGGCCAGATGATAGGATTGGATGTCGGGGTCGTAGTCCTTGATAGTGAGGTAGCCACTCTGATAGAGCAGCGGCAGAGCATTTTTCATATTCTCTGTGGGCTGGTCGAAGGCCGACTCGGGCACATCGAGCGAATCGAGCGAGGTGATGTCGGTATGGAAGTGCTGCATCTGCTTGATGAGGAAGGTCGGCGTACCAGAGGCAAACCAGTAGTTCTTCAGCAATCGATCGCCTAAGGCATTGAGCAGACTGAAAGGATTGAAAACGGCCTCAGCATCGCCGGCGAAATGGTAGCCGTCGTATTTGAACTTGATCTTGGCGTACATCTCCTCCGGGGTTAGTTTGAAGTCTTTGGCCATTTCGCAGATGTCCTCTTTGAAAACAGTCTGTACCTCATGCTCGGTAAATCCGCAGATGGTGGCAAACTTTGGTAGCAAGGACACATTCTTCAAGTTGTTAATGGTAGAGAAGATGCTCAGCTGCGAAAACTTCGTGATGCCGGTGATGAAACAGAACTTAAGGTACTGCTCGTTAGCTTTGAGTGGTACATAGAACTCCTGCATGACCTTGCGCATAGCGTCGAGCGTGGCCTGATCGTGGAGGGTATCGAGCAGAGGGGCATCATACTCGTCGATGATCACCGCCACCTGCTTGCCAGTTTTCTCCTGCGCACGGTGGATAAGGCCGGTGAGCAGTTTACCCGGAGTGGTCTCATCGCTCTCGCGCCCAAAAACTTTTGCTAATGGTCCCATCATCCACATCAGCGTCTCGCGGAGATCTTCTGCACTGTCCTGCCCTTTGGCAACGCTGAGATCGAGATGGAGCACGGGATACTTTGTCCATTCCTTCTCAAGCTCCATGATCTTTAAACCCTCGAACAACTCACGGTCACCTTTGAAATACGATTCCAAAGTCGACGTGAGCAGCGACTTGCCAAAGCGGCGGGGGCGGCTCATGAAAACGAAGGTGGCATAGTGTGACATTTGCCATACGAGGTCGGTCTTGTCAACATAGATAAAACCCTCTTTAATGATTCTCTCGAAGGTCTGAATGCCTACCGGATATTTTCTCATCATCTGCTCCATAGTGCGTTCATTTTGTTTCTATTGCAAACTTACGCAATTATTTTGTAATGCGCAACTTTAGAAGAAGGATTCTATGCCTTTAGGATGATATTGTCATGATACAAACCACTTTGAGCGCATCGCTATTATTGTGAAATCAAGTCGCTGAACGGATACAAGCATCTACCACTCTTACCCCCCGGCCTCCTGCAAGGCGTTGCTCCACAAAGACTCTGTCTTTTTCATACAAGAGCCTATGGGCAGATTTCCAACAGCATACTGCCATACTTCTCCTTTGTTGAATAAACTGACATTTTTCGGCTCTTTTCCTTGCAATTTTTTGAACCGACCCCTATGTTGCTCTCAATTTCGCGAATTTTGAGGGGAATTTATAACATACTGATAAACAAAGCGTTACAAACATAAAGTGTTGATACCTCCAAGAAAACAGCAATTTTACAATGAAATATTGCTGATGTCGCCTATCAGAAAGCCTTTCTGATGCTGCCATCTCGGTAATTTGACCAAGTCAGAAAGGCTCTTTGACCAGGTCAGAAAGCCTTTCTGACAGTATCAGAAAGGTACTTTGACAACGACAGACCATAAAAATGGATAACTCATCTCTGTTTTTCCTCATTTTCAAGTTTCCCCGCTCTCCAGATTGCGACTCCGCCGTGATGTCTTTTTGTAAAGATTCATCCGTTGTGAAGAGATAATTTCTGCAAGGAAAGAAAACGCTGTACTTACTCACATCCTATCAAGCGTGAATTCTGAGGCTACATCATTGTGAAACCCGATAGACTTAAAAAAGTGACGGAAACAGGAGAGGCGTACTGCAAGTAGCGTGAAATGGTGTTTGGGTATTCTGTTCACTCCCTCCTCCAAAGGAAGGGGGGGGGTAAGGCCGGAGGGCCGTCCGTGAGGGTGAGGCTTCCTTAATTCCCGTCCGGCTTGACAACATCCACTCGTACCGACGGTGTCCAGCGGAAGAGCTGGGGATCGTCGGGATGAGCCGGATCGTAGTCTTTCCAGTCACGCAGACCGTTAGCCATCGGCAGGTTCAGCGCCTTCATACCCATGACAACCATCTTGGCAACCTCGTAAGCACCATAAGGGTTGAAGTGTGTGTTGTCGGCCAAGGCCTTAGGTTGGTTGGGCCACGTGCCGGCAGGGTAGTGCACCAGCGCACGCTTGCTGCCCTCGTAGCCGAGAGACTCAAAGAACGTGCGCGTCATGTCGTGAAGCTCGATGACAGGCACATGCTCTCGCTTGCCCACGGCACGCATGGCATCGGGGTAGTCGCCGTGAGTCTCAAGAATATGCAGATGACTATTATCGAAAGCACGGCGCTGCGTCGGCGTGACAAAGACGATGTTTCCACCCTTGGTCCGCACCTTATCTATATAGGTCTTCAGCATGTAGGAGAAGTTATACCAGGCGCCACTGCCCGGCGTTTTCTCCTTTTGGTCGTTGTGGCCGAACTCGCAAAACACATAATCACCCGGACGCAACATCGACAGGATTTTGTCGAGACGATTCTGATAATAGAACGAAGAAGCGGTAAGGCCGCTCTCAGCGTGATTCGACACCGCATAGCCATCGCCCATCCAGCGTGTGATCATCTGTCCCCATGAAGCGTAGGGGTCGTAAGGCTGATCCACAACAGTGGAGTTGCCACAGAGGAAGAGGGTGACCGCTGTCGTGTCGAGCGCTATCGTCATGCGCCGCACGGCAGGACGCGGGCCGGTGAATTCCAGGTTGAGACTGTCGTCCCAGTCGAGACAGTCCTTCTCACGCGGTTTGAGTTTCACCCGCTCCTTGTCCGGGATATACGGCGAGCGCTTGTTCACGACAAAAGAGACGGTCTTGAACTTACCCCTCTTTGTGGGTGTGTCCTCGACAAAAAGACGACGGCTCTCCGCGCGTACCATCGTGTTGGCCTCATGGCGCTTGCTGCCCAACTCAACCGTGACACGATAGTTGCCGTCCGGCACTGCCACGGAGAACGAGAACGGCTTGCCCGCCTTGCTCTGATGCGACAAGTCGAAAGTCTGTACCTGCGCTTGTGCTGTTAACGACAGCAGCAGACAGGCACAGAGATGAAAGAGATATTTCATAGTTGATCTATATAACCTAATTATTAATCATTATTCATTTACTCTGTGGCTAATGTGCATTTTCCTCTCACACGTCCCGCCTTGTCGACAAGTTCTACCCGCACCTTCCCCGGCTTGGACGCTGCACGAAGGATGACGAGTAGGTTGCCCTGATAGAGGCTGGCAGTCGAATCGGTGAAGATGGCATTGCCGGTGATGTCACCGTTGTCGGCAGCCACCAATTCAGCAGGTCCGCTGACGCGCACCGTGAGTGTGTCGTTGGCCAAAGGCGTGCGCCGTCCCTTTGCGTCGAGCCCCAGCACACGGATGTGCATCAGATCCTGTCCGTCGGCTTTCCAAGTCTCATTGTCTGGAACGAGCGACAAACGTTTGAGTGGTCCGGCAGTAGCGACCTCGTAGCGGGCGACCTCCTTACCGCCGTTGCGGGCGATGGCGAGGAGCGTGCCCGGCTCATAGGCGATGCTGTCCCACCGGATCTTGTCACGCGTGTTCGGATTCAGGCTGTTCTTCTTCACGCCGAGGCTTCTGCCGTTGAGCTGCAATTCCACCTCCTCAGCATTGGTATAGGTGTAGATGGTGTATCGCCTGCCCTGCATGCGGTTCCAATGCCACGTGACCTTGTCACCGCCGAAGGTCACACCGTTCCATGTCATCGCCTCCTCTTTGCCACCGGCCACACCGATGTGCACGACAGGCTTGTCGGAGAACATCGCCTTGAGCAGATAGGCTTGCGGCTTGGGCAGCAATGAGCGATCGAAGACGCCGTTGTCCCAACCCTTGCGCGGCCAGCCAAGGCTCTCACCATTGTAGTCGATCATGCCCCAATAGGCCAACCCCACCACACGGTTGAGATCCATGCCGAAATAGTTAGGACCCATCATCGGCAGGTTGGCCTCGCTCTGATAGAAGACCATATTGGGGAAACGACGGCCGTCGCCGGGGAAGTACATGTAGCGGTAGTTATAAGCCTGAATGTCTGTGATCATCGCCAGGTCGCAGGGCAGCGAGTCGGTCTGCCAGTTACGGCCGCGCGGGTGCATGGCCACGGTGACGGGTCGTGTGTCGTCGTAGCGGCGCAGCAGAGTGCGCAACAGACGATAGGGTGTCACGCCCCAATCGTTGAAAGGCAGGTTGGGATAGGTCTGCAGCTCATTGCCGAGGCTCCACATGATGACGCTCGGATGGTTGCGGTCGCGCTGAATCCACTCCGGAACATCGTATTGCCAATGGTTCATCCACGGCTGTCGCCCACCGGCATACTGTGTGAGCCATTTGTCGTAGAGCTCGTCGACGACGAGGATGCCGTATTTGTCGCAAAGACGGTAGAGGTCTTCGCTGTAGGGATTGTGCGAGCAGCGGATATGGTTGAAGCCGAAGTCCTTGAGCAACTTGATGCGCTTCTCGATGGCACGCGGATAGGCGGCGGCACCGAGCGCACCAAGCGTGTGGTGGTTGGCAATGCCCTTAAGGATCACCTTGCGGCCGTTGAGCTTGAAGCCAAAAGAGGGGCCGTACTCGATGGTACGGATGCCGAAGGGCTCTGTCACCCGGTCGGCAACACGTCCGCTGTCGTCACGAATAGTCAGCTCAGCACTATATAAATAAGGAGTATCCAAATCCCACACATGAGGATGGTCGATAGTGATGTCGGCCAAAGGATATTCCATGGTGTGGCGGTGGCGGGTCAGTGCCAACAAGGTATCGGCTTGGGCTACCACATTTCCCTGCGCGTCAAGGATGCGCACGGCAAGCAAGGTCTGCCGCTGCCGACCATAGTTGGAGATGGCTGCCTTGACGTGTACGACGCGGTTGTCGGTAGTCGTGATCTGCAAGGGATGGCGGTCGAAGAACAGCTGACGGTCGGTGACGATGAACTTCACGTCGCGGAAGAGGCCGCCACCGGTGTACCATCGTGAGTTCTCAGGACCGCGTGTGTCCGCCAAGACGGTGAGCACGTTCTCCTGGCCGTAGCGCAACTTGCTGCTGATATCGATGCCGAAACCAACGTAGCCGTATTCCGTGCCGCCGATGCACTCACCATTGAGCCAGACATCGCCGACGAGCATGATGCCGCCTACTTCCAGCATGACGCGTCGCCCGCGCCAACTGTTGTCCGGCGTGAACGTACGGCGGTACCAGCCTTTCCCCATCTCCTTGAAGCCACGCGAGGAGAGGCGACTCTTGACGTTGGCAGCCTGATCGCTGTTGTCGGCGTGCTCGTCAGCAGCGGGAGCTACCCACGGCTGACTGATCTGAAAGTCATGGGGCAACCTCACGCTCTGCCAGTCACCATTGCCTTGGTTGGCCTGCGCAGGCGACAACCCGGCACGGGTGAACTGCCAGTCGACAAGGTTCACTGTGTCCCGTTGCGCACAAGCAGGCAAGGACAAGAGCTGAAGGAGGATGAAGCTGAGCCACCCCCGACGGAATATAGAAATGATGGGATATGAATACATGTGGCAAAATTTACTGACGTTAATTGATTAGATTGAGGCCTTGTTCACTTCTTTTCGTCTCCATTGATGACCACGTTGCGGACAACCGTGCCCGGGATGAGCGTAGAGGAGAAGTTGCCGGCTTTGTCGGAGACTCGGATATCCTCAAAGGTGAAATCAGAAAGACTGTATTTGTCACTTGTACCCACGTCGAAGAAGTTGTCGCAGTCCATGTGGATATTCTTCAGCGTTACATGGCTGCATGATGACTTTGGCATATTGCGGCGCTTGGCGGGCTGGAAGAACTGTGTCCAGGGACGGATGACCAAACAGCTGCACGCCCGTCCGGTAATGCCTTCGACACGTATCTGCTCATAGCGCTGTGGCGTGTCGGGCCGCATCTTCAACCAGAGCACGCGGTCGGCATTCTCACTCGTACAGTTGCGCAGGATGACATTGGTGTCGTGGAGGCTCTCTGAGCCAAGGGTGAGCATGCTGTGCACCGTTCCGTAGCGGCAGTTCTCCACAAGCACACGGCTGACGGGGCCGTTGACGGCCATGGTGTCGGCATAGGTACCCTTACCGCCCTTGAGCACGACAGCATCGTCGTTGACGTTCATATAGCAGCCGCGCACAAGGATGTCGTGGCACTTGTCGATGTCGATGGCATCGCTGCTCGGAGCTTTCACGCCCTGAGTCGGCGCGAAGATGAAGCAATCGAGATAGCGTACATGATCGCAGTTGTAGAGATGGTTGGTCCATACGGGACTGTTCATCAGATGCACGTCCTGCACGGTGACGCGGCTGGAGTTGCTGATATATACCAGTCGTGGGCGCTGCGCATCCTTGTTGGTGCAGGCGGAATTCCACTGTCGTCGGATCCAGAACTCCTGCCAATAAGGATAGCCGTTTCCGTCGATAGTGCCCTTGCCGGTGATGGTGAAGCCGCCGACATGGTCGGCATTGACGAGTGCGGAAAAGTACTTGCAGGTCTCGCCCTCGAAGCGGGTGGTCAGCACGGGAAAGTCGGCAATGCGGTCTGAGCCTTTCAGCGTCGCTCCCTCACAGAGATGGAGATGAGTGCCCGGCCTGAAGAACAGCGCACCGCTGAGGAAAGTGCCTGACGGGATGACGACCACGCCGCCGCCCTCGCGCTGACAGCGGTCGATGACAGCCTGGATGGCTGAGGTCTGTACGAGTGTGGGATTACCGCTCACGCCATAGTCGGTGATGACATATTGCTTGCCGAGGCTGCTCAACTCTACTTTCGTGGTATCGCTGAACCACGCGTCGATCGGTGTGCCGTCGGGCCAGGTATCTGCACTCGCACTGCCACAGCAAAGTAGCAGAAGGAAAAGAAGGATATGTTTCATTATCTTGCTTTTGTTATATATACAATAAGGTGTAGAGCTCCTTTATATAATAAAGGTGTATCGTACGCCACCTTCTATAGAGCGTTAATGGTGAAGTTCTACGAGTCTGACGCTTCCATTGAGTCCACTCTTCACGGGAGCCCAACCTGCGTAGTTGGTCTTATGGTATTGCAGATCCACGACGTTGATGTCTTTCATCACACGCCAGGGAATACCCCGCCGATCCATGTCCGCGATGCGGTTGGCGGGAAGGTTGGTGACCACGACGCGCAGCGTATTGTCGCCTTTCTTCAGCAGTCCGCTTATGTCGAGGGTGAATGGCACCGACCATGCGCAGCCTGCGAAGCGCCCGTTGACCCATACCTCTGCCGACTCGCGCACATCGCCAAGGTCGATGAGCCACGGCCGGCGGGCCTCGTCAGCGCTCAGACGGAATGTGGTGGTATAGGCTCCGCTGCCCATTGTCACGGCGGCGCTGTCGTCGCCAAGCGTCTCCCATGTCTGTGGCTTGTCAAGCGTCCACGTGCGGCGTACCGTAGGAGCCGACTGCTCAAAGGCGAGCTGCCAAGAACCGTTTAGCTCTTTCGTTTGCCGACCCGGCAAAGCACGGTGAGGCAAAGCGGCAAGCGCCAGAGGCAGCGCGCAGTCGAAGGTCTGGAGAATCATGCTCTCCCCACTACGCAATGCTACGTGCAGTTGTCCGTTGCGCTGCTCCACGGCATAGCGCTTACCCGTCAATGGGTCGTACCAAAGGGCGTCGTGCCACGCTACAGCGAGCGGCACATAGCTGTCGACATCGTTGGGCGTAAGGTTCGCAATGAAATAATGATAGCCCATGCCGTTCCTGCGCCGGATAGCTCTCAAGTGCAGTTGCGTGCGCATCGGCTCAGCCTTGGCAAGACGGACGAGTGCCTGATTGTCAATGGGCTTGGTCAGATCGATGAGTCCGCGATAGCGAGTGCCCGCCTCAGTAATCCATTGCTCCCCCACCCTCTTGGCACGGGCCAGCTGCCGTTCACTGATATAGTCGCAGTCATAGCCCAAGGAGTCGATCTCATGGATGGCACGGATAAACTCCGGTGCTTTCTTGTCCATAGAATGGATGTCAAAGAGCATCAGCGGATGACGGGTATCTTTCTTCCACATTTCCTTCACAGGCAACACAACGAGGAAGTCGTTGTCGGGGTCGCCCCATTGCAGGAAACTCTGGCAGCGACGGATATAACGCATCAGCCAAGGGGCGTCGCGCCAAATGGAATTGGTCGGACTCATGTTGACCGAGGCGTAGAACTGCCATCCCGGCCAGCGCGCGTTGCCCGGACTGTAGGGCGTGCCATGGAAAAACATGTGATTGACACCACAAGAGAACATCAGGTCGAGGTCGGGCTTCATCTGGCTCAGCGACGTGCGGAAGTGTTCGGTGAGCCATGTGAAGGTCTCGCTGGAGGTAAACGGCTTACCCATGACGTGGGCGGCGGAGGACGCGTACTTCAACATACTGATGTCACTGAAGTTGGGTCGTGTGAAGTCCGGATCACGCCGCAGTCCCTTGATGCCGAAGTCGGAAAGGCCGAAGCCTTCAATCTCAGGGATGTCAACAGTGGCATAGAGGTCGAGCAGGTTGGCGGGTGAGCCGTGTGCCTGGTTGCGCACGAGAGCACCATGGCTGTGCGCCCATGCCGTCCACTGCTGCGTGAAGTTGTGATAGAGCAGATCCGAGAGCGTCTCACGATAGTCACAGACTACCCGTGCGTCGCCGTCGACAAAGCGGTCGAGGCTGTCCAGGAGATCATAGCCCCGCCGTATGCGGAACTCCTCGAGCAGACGAGACGTCCAGTTGGCTCCGTAGACTTCGTAAGAGTCGTTGAAGAAAGTATGGGGATAAGGTGTGTGGCTGGCCGTGAACGCAGAGTCGATATGCTGAAGATAGTGGGCTACGGCCAACGAGTCGAAGTGGTCGATGACCCATCCTTCACCACCGGGAGCGGCCCGCTTCACGCGCTGACGGGTACGGCTAATGAAGAGCGCAATCACGCGCTGGCGGTGCTTGTCGGCCGTCTTGAAACTTCTTACGGTAGCCAATTTTGCGTATTTCTTTTCTTTATCGGGAATTTGGAAGGTTAGTTTTTTGATATCAGTCTTACTGTTCACCAGTGTGTCGACAAAGAACGCCTTGCACGCTGCCTCATCAATGGGTACCCAAGGACCGCCGAAGGGCCATCCCGTGCCATTGTTCATATCCACCTCCACGCTGTCGGCCGCCGCCGCGCGCTCGGTAAACTGCAAGGCGCGCATCCAAGCCGGAGAGAGATAGGACAGTTCATGGGCCTCGTTGCCCTGCACGCCATAGATAGGTGTAATCTCCACGGCACCGATACCGGCACGGTGCAGTGCGTCGAGATTGTATTTCAGTCCGGCCTCATCTACGGCCGAGCCAAACCACCACCAGCGGGTGCCGGGACGAGCCTCGGGCAACACAAAGGGCAGACAAGCATTGAGCTCAGGTTGCATCATCCGCGCATATTCCGTAGCGCCAAGCAGCCAGCAACCCGTACCATAGTCCTCGAAGTCGGGCATCTTGTCATAGCTGAGCGGCTGACCGGCCGACGGATCCTTGCCCGTGCCCTGGTTCCAGCCAAGGAAGCCATCGGGGTGAACACAGGTCACGAGTGCCCGCCAGGCCTTGTCGCAGGCTGGCCGGTAGCCGGCGGCAGCGAGTTGTCCATGGCGGATGCCCCAGCTCATGCCGTAGAGGAAGAGCGCGGTGCCCGTCATCTCCGGGCCGCCGTAGGTAGCCGGAGAGTGGAGGCTGACATTCCAGAAGCCGTCGGCACGCTGACAACGCAGCAATGCCTTGGACATCGCGAGGAAGTCCTTTTCTAACAGTTTATATTCTTTCGTGTTTTTGTCGAGGACATCCATGCACCTGAGCAGAGCCGCATAGACCCAGCCGTTGCCCCGGCTCCAATAGCAGTAGTTGCCATCCTGTTCGCGATATGGCGGTACATAGTCCTTGTCGCGCCACCACAATCCGTCCTTCTTGTTGAAGAGTCCGCCACCGCAGGTGTTGCGGCTCCACAGATAGCTGTTGATGGCATAGTCGAGATAACGCCGGTCGCCGGTAAGACTGTAATACTTCACATACACCGGCATCGCCATCTGTATGGCATCGATCCACGTCCAATAGTCATAACGTCCGGTAGCCATCTGGTGTTCGAGGTTAGCCTCGACGCTACTTGTCATCAGCGTGTCGCCCGTCATGGCGAAGCGTTCAAGATAGGTCTGGGCGCAGCACTGGTTGTCGGCATCGGTGGTGGTGATGCCGTCGCGTGGTGCCCAGTGGTGGAAAGCGCCCCACCGGTCGGTATAGTCGAGATAGCATTGCCGTGGGTCGATGGCGTAGAGCGCCATGAGTCCCTCGTAGTATACGGCACGTGTCCACAACGAGCTCGGCCGCACCTTCTTCACAAAGGTTGAATGCGTAGGGTCGGCATATACCCTCATGAAGCGGTCGTTGACGCGGCGGGCCAGAGTCAGCACGCTGTCTGCACCGCTCTCGGCCAGCAACGGCAATGCGCCCAAGAGACAGAGAAGCAAGGATAAGAGTCGTCGGTTCATTGTCTTGTGTTTTTATTTCTTCAGATACTTCGCCAGCGGGCTGTGGATGTCTTTCAGTCCTTTGGCGAGTGCCTTGGCATTCGTCTGAGCGCCCAGGAGCGAGGAGTGGGTATGGTCGTGATTGAAATACTTGGCCGCCTTCTCCTTTGATCCGCAGTGCTTGTCGTAGTAGTCCGCTGCAATGTTGTGCAGGTCGACGAACTCACAGCCCGTGGCTTCCACAACCTCACGGTACCACTTGCCATAGGTATCGTTGCGGCGCTCGACATGTCCGTTACTCCACTCGTTACGCGGCGTCAGCGACACGAGGATTGGCGTAGCGCCCTTCTCACGCACGTCATCGATAAACTTCTTCAAATACCAGCCAAAGCTATAGACAAGCTCATAGGTACCCTTGGACTTACTCCGATAGACATGACAGGTATCGGCTGCTCCGGGAATCTCGCCACGCTCCTTGTCGTAGTCGACAGGCCCGATGTCGTTGTGTCCGAACTGAATGAGCACATAGTCGCCGGGCTCGATAGAGTTGTAGACACGTTCCCACCGTCCCTCGTTGAGGAAGGTGCGGCAGCTGCGTCCGGCCTTGGCGGCATTGCAGCAGACAACCTTCTTTTTGTCGAAAATGGTATAAGCCTGCGAGCCAAGTCCCCACATGCCGTTCTTGTCCTTATCCGCGTTTTTCACGGTACTGTCACCGGTGAACCACACCACGGGCTTCCCTGCCTCGCGCTTCACTGGTTCCGTCGGCAGGGCAAGGTTGCGGAGCATGGCCTGCAAAGGCTTGAGAGCCGGGTTGTGACTGGCGGCAATACCCTCAGCAGCCGAGCGGGCGTTCATCATGGCACCGAAGCGACTGGTGTGGATATGATCCTGATAAAAATAGTATTTCTCTTTCCACTTGCTAAAGCCGTCGAGCTTTGTTCCCGAGATCTCGTTCAGGTCGATGAAGGGTACGCCCTCCTCTGCGGCAACAGCCTGCAACCACTGCGTGTGTATCTTCCTGACGATCTTTCCCGTCTGTGGGTCATAGGCGTCGCGAGGCGTGAGCGACATGAGTATCGGGTGTGCACCGGCCTTCCGGCAGTCGTTGATGAACCGCCGCATATACTCGCCATAGGTATAGACCGTCTCCTTGACGCCTGTCTCCTTGATGGTGACGTTGAGAGAGTCGTGTCCCACGCCGGGAATGGAAGCCCGCGCACGTCCACTGTCATAGGGTCCGTTGTCGTTGTGTCCGATGGAAATGATGACCCAGTCGCCGGGATGTAGTGCCTTGCGCACATCGGGCCAGAGCTTATTATAATAGGTACGGCTGCTCATACCACCGAGTGCCTGGTTCTCCACGGTGATCTTGTTTTCGTCCCAGAAGGCGTGCTCAAAGAATCCCCATCCCCATTGTCCGTTGTTGCCGTTACCAAGCGTACCATTGCGCATGGTGGAGTTGCCGACGAGAAAGAGCACGGGGTTGTTGCCGCGGCGCGAGCTGCCGGCGGGAATGCGTGCCGTCTGTGCCTTGTCGAGACTGTCGAGGGTGAGGTCGACGACACGGTTGACATCCTCCAAGGGAGCCGCCACATGGTTCTGTGCCATGAGGGGCAGAGCAGATAGAAGAGGTAGGATAAGGAAATATTTCATGTGGAATGATGAATGTTGAATGATCAGTGATGAATTCTCCAATACCGAATGCTGAGCGTTCAATGCTTAGGAAAGGGCAGCAGCGTGTGGGGCGGTTGGTTATAGCCCACATTCTGCCAAGCGATGCCTAAGCGATAGAGCGGATCATGCATGAGCGCGGTGCGACGGATGGCTGTAGGTATCTGCGACATATAGATGTAGATAATGCTGTTGTCGTCACGATCGCGATAGATAACCTCCTCGCGCCAGTCACCGAAGAGATCGGCCTGGAGACAAGGATTGTTCTTCGTCCAGTTGTTCGACGCCGGGTTGCCATATCCTTGGAACGACACAGAAGGCCGTTGAAAGGAATAAGTGCGTCCGGAGCCACGACGGCGCCGTCCTTCTTTCGACTCATCGGTGTTGCTGACAGGCCCATCGACAGGACCGAAGATTCCAAGCGTGGTTCTGCCATCGGGACTCCACTTCTGGATGTTGACACCATCGAGGAGCTCATCCTGCTCGTCACCGTCCCAAAAGATGCGAAAGTTGACCGAGGATTTTGTTGTAGAGAACACCTTCCCCGTTACTGCCGAGCGTAGGCTGTTATCGCCGGCACTGGTGAATAGTGCGCCTTTGACTTTATCTGAGAGGTTGGCAGCCAGTCCGCGTCCGTTGTCAACACCCTCAGGCCCTCCCTTAAAAAGGATCTCGCCGGTACCAGCGTCGTGAAGATCCCAGGCATATGGTCCTTTGTTCTCATGCACGTCGAAGACCTGCAAGCCCTTGCGCCGGGGATTCATGGCAAAGACATGCATGGCGTCGCCATGGCCGAAGCCGGTGGCATAGAGCACACGGCCGTCGTCGTCGAGTGCCGCGGAACCCCAGAGAAGCTCATCGCGACCGTCGCCGTCGACATCCGCCACGCTGAGATTGTGATTGCCGTTGGCAAAGAGCGTGGCACTCCCCGACCCACTGGTGGGTGGTGCCGCGTCGTAACGAGTAGTATGTCCTTGAAAATCAGTAACCGAATATTGCTTACCGTCGCGCGAGGCGTGGAGCCAGCGTGTCTTGAGCCGGTGACCGTCGAAGTCCACGGCCCAGGCAAAGGCATAGGAGTAGTAGCCGCGTGTGAAGATGGCGGAGGGATTGTGGTCACGGCCTTGCAGGAAGGCCACAGCAGCGAGATAGCGCTCACCGCGATTTCCATAACTGGCATTGTCCAAGATATGCCGGTCGTTGTCCCAGTCAAAGGTACCGGAGGCCTCACCGCCAATGGTGGTGTCGCGGTTGGGCTCATAGAACACGGTGTGGAGGGCGCGTCCCGATTGTCCGTCAAAGACGGTGAGGTATTCCTGGCCTCCCGCTACTCGGCCACGCCGGTTGCGCCAGTCGCGGTGGTTGTCCACGGCAAGGATCGTGCTGTCCGTAGCCGCCATGTTGACATAGCGTCCGGTGCCGTCGACTGATCCCGGCGCCGTCTTGCACATCATCTCCGCACACCCGTCACCGTCGAAGTCATAGACCATGAACTGCGTATAGTGTGCCCCGGCCCGGATGTTCGTGCCAAGGTTGATGCGCCAAAGCCTTGTAGCCAAGCCGTCGCCCTGCAAGTTCAGTTTGTAGCAGTCGATGATCACCGGCCCGGTCATACCGTCCGTCGAGTTGTCGCGGGCATTGGTGGGTTCCCATTTCACGAAGAGCTCGTACTGTCCATCACCGTCGACATCGCCCACCGAGCAGTCGTTGGGTGTGTAGTCATAGCCATTTCCGGCAGCCGGCTTGTCGAGTCTAAGTTTTAGCATCGGCAGAGTCCAAGGCATCACGACAGTCGAAGAGTCTCGACGGCCGTCGGCGTGGACGGCGGTCACCTGCCATCGGCTGTGTGGCGTGCCGCTGACCTGCATCGACGTAGCCCATTGCGGTTGATGAGCATAGGGCTTGCCGTCACGCAGCAAAGTGAAGCGCAGGTCTGCCTCGTCACCGGCCAACGATCGCCAAGAGGCAAAATAGGTACCTGGCTTCCCGCCACGGGCTACGACGAGTCCACGGTCGAGATTCTCAAGTCCCTGTCTGCCTTGCGACAAAGAAGTGCAAGAGTGGCTGTCTGTTCCTTCCCCAAGCCCAATGACGGCCGGAAAGAGGAGCAATGAGAGCAGATGGATCATTTCACGACAACTTTCATCGTTGTGGCATCCACCTTCACGAGATAGAGTCCCGGTTCGACGTGGAGGCCACGGATGTCTTCATTGAGTTTTGCCTTGGTCGTAGTGAGCACACCGACTCTTACGCCATTGGTCTTGAAGACCTCGCAGTGGAAGACAGCGTCTGCAGTGAGCTGGTTGATGCCCGTAGCGGTCACGACTTTCAGCAGTCCTGTTGGCTGGAAGAGTTCAGAAGTGTCCCAGACAAGACCATTGGGCAGTGCTGGCAACTGCAGTGTCACGCCGTCGGCAGAAGCATTGAACGTAGTGGCATCCCAAAGCGTAAAGGAATCTCCGGCCTTGGGCGTATATTTACTGCTGAGCGTAACAGCAACTGTAGAACCGTCAGCCAGTGAGAATGTGCCAGTGGTGCCCAGTGAAGGATATAGCTTGGCAGTGTAGATGTTGAACAGCACCTTGGCTCCCTTATAGAGATAGCATCCGTTGGCAGTCTTCAGCTCACCATACTGAATGGCATTGGCAGCATTGCCCGGCTGCAGCGTACCGCCTTCGTTGACGAGGATCTTCTCCACGACACCGCGTCCGGCAAAGCACCCGCTATTAGTGACGCTGACGGCCTGTGAGCCAAACCATTTGTTGTCTGCGGTGATAGCCGTAGCACTGCTGTTGATATTGAGCGTTCCGCCCTGCACGTCGACCTGCTTGCTCAGTTTATCCTGCTTCTTGCCGATGGTCATCATGCCGTTACCAATCTTGACAAGTCCGCCTCCATTGATATATCCTTGGAAGGTGAAGTCTTTGTCATTGCCGCCAATCGACCATGTACCCGTTCCGTCGAGTTGAGCCGAACCGCTCAGACTGCCGACAGCGACATTGCTGCCATTGTTGTTCAAAGTAATCGTGGCGTTGACTTCTGCGTTCTTCAGACTTCCCTGCACGAAGAGCATCGGAATGTAAGAACCTGTCTTTTGTCCCGCAATATTCAGTCGTCCCGTGAAGCCGCCCCAATAGCCTTTGAGGTAAGCACGAGTGTTGCGTGAGTAGAGGTTGAGCGTACCGCCACCGGTAAGCTGACCCGTGTAGTTGCAGCGCGAGTCGAGATACCACGATGCAGTGGCACCTTCGGGTACTTTCACGTTCACTCCATTTGTAGAATAAGAGTATATATTATCGTGATCGGAGAGTGTCGTACCGTTGTTGAGCACGATATTCTTGGGATATCCATGGACATTGTCTTTCTCCTGGCTGTTGACCCGTCCTGCCATGATGTTAAGCGTACCGTAATTAGCAGAAGGGGCGAGGGTGAGCATACCGTTACCAGTCTTTGTGAGCACGTTACCACTACCAGTGATGCTGGCGTTCAGAGTGAGCGTCTTATCTTCATCCACGAGGATAGTGCCTCCCTTAGCGCCGAGCACAACGGGATGGTCCGTGGTGAGCGTAGCAAGTGTCTCAAGGGTACCACCGTTGAGCGTCACCTTATTGGTGTAGACACCAAGTGCTCCATTGTTGACGCCCGACTTCTGTCCAAGGTTGTCGACAGCGAGAGTTCCGTTCTCGATACTTACCGAACCCGTGAAATCGTTGACATTGCGGAGTTTGGCAAGCGCCGCACCTTTCTTGGTGATCGTAGTGCTGCCAGAGATAGCGTCACCCGAGAGGTCGTAGTCGAGTTTGCTGTTGTCGAAAGTGACAGAGGCCGGACTCACATCACCCTTGATGACAACCGTACCGGAAGCGGCATTATCGTTGAAAGTCACATTGTCGCCGGTGACGAAGACATCGCTGGTCTTCTCGTTGGTGTTGGTGAAGTTCTCTGCGTCAGCAATATCCCATGCAGTGCCTTGTGCGCCACTCCACTCTACATCAGCGGCCTGACGGGTGTCTGCGATGGTGAGCACGAGGTTGCCGTCATTGACAGCAATGGCTGCCTTGTGGCCTTTGAGTCCTGTGACAGCCACCTTAGTAATGTCGCCGTCGACCTTCTGCACCTTTCCAAGCGTATAGGTACCTGCCTTCACGTTTCCGTCGATGAAGTGGAAGTTGAAGCGCGGCACGAGATATTCGGGGCCCTGTGTCCAGTCTTTCTGCTCGATGCCCATCACCTTGTTCACAACGATCTGGTCGGCGTTTCTGTTAGCATCAATGTCAAATTCTGCGATGCTGCCAAAACCGAGAGAAAGAGAGTCGGTGGTGATGGTACCTACCTTATTCTGTCCGCCGGGACGGACAGCTGCACCATAATCTGCCTTGATCGAGGAGAACGTACCGCCGTCACTGTGGAGGATAGCGAAGCGATTGAGCCAGAGGCGGCTGCTCCTCAGCGTGCCGTCGAATGCGAGCGTACCGGCCCATACGTCGGTGTTGCCCGTATACTTCTCGTCGACCTTGGGCAGCACGAGAGTGCCATCGCCCTGCTTAACGAGTCTCATGGCTCCGGAGAAGGCTCCGCCGGTAAGCGTGTGGGTATAGGAAGTGGTGGTGATATTGTTGTTATCGTCGTGTCCCTGTACCCATGTCGGTGCATTGTCGAAGAAGATATAGGGAGCAGCGCCGTCGCTGACGCTGACCGTCATGTCGCTGGTCTCGTCAAGGAGCACTTGCTTGTCATTGAGCCCCGAGCCGATGGAGCCGCCATTGTCCACAATGGTGCGTCCGGCAGTGGTCTCTGGTGGTGGAGCCACGGTGATGCCCTCCATCTTACCGAGGAAGTAGCTCACGTGTGGTGGCTGGTTGTAGCCGTTCATCTGCCAAACCATGGCGTTGCGGTACTGCTTATCTGAGAGCAGCGTACAGTTGCGATACTCGGTGGGGTCTGTAGTGGTGTAGATGCGTATCTTGTTGTCGGGCGTGCGTGCCACGACTTCCTCACGCCAATCGCCGAAAATGTCACCTTGGAAGCATGGCGTGGACTTGGTGTCGTTGTTGCTCAGCGAACTGTCGAGGGTCTTGATGTCGCCGGCACCATATTTATGTATGCGGAAGGTGGAGTTGCGCACTTGTGTGCCGTTGAGCGTCTCCTCCAAGAGGTCACCGTCCCAGTAGATGCGGAAGTTCAGGTCGAAGTCTTTGCTCGTGTTATCGGTATGTTTAGCAGTGACCGCACTGATCGGCGTGTCGTGCCCCGACGCCCCGATGGCACCTGGCACGTCATCTGTGAAGTTGCCCATCATCGAGCGTCCGTCATCACCTCCCCCTGCAAGTCTATAATAAATGTTGCTGGTGGTGGCGTCGCGATAGTTGTTGGCGGGAGCAGTCTCATTGCAAGCGAAAATCTCCTGACCGTGATGATAGGGATCGAAGTCGCCGACATGCTGTGCGTCGCCGTGTCCGAGACCGGTGGTGCTGAGTCCCTTACCATTGTCGTCGATGACCATAGAGCCGAAGCAGATCTCGTCGCGTCCGTCCCAATCGACATCAGCAATTGTATAGTTGTGGTAGCCCTGTCCATACCAGGGACTTCCCGGAGTGTTGCAGTTCCAACGCCATCGTGTGGAGAGCTGGTGTGTTGCCGGATCCACGTCAAGGGCAATCATCTTGTGACGGGTATAGATACCACGTGCGAGGAAGATGCTGGGCTTATGACCGTCGAAATAGGGAGCGCCGAAGAAGTTCTTCGAGCTGCGGTGACCATATCCGTCGCCCCAAGCCTTGGCAAGATCAGTCTCGCCGTCCTCTAATCGCTTGAGAGGATAGTTCATATAATTGGGGTGTTCAGAGGGACCTATCTGATAGGGCTCACCGGTTTGTCCATTGAGATAAAGGAGATATTCAGCACCGGAATGTACGAAAAACTCAGACATGGAACCGTTCTGACAGTCGGCGCGATAGTTCTTCGATTTGTCGCCGATGACGATGGTTTTGCCCGTAGCGGTGTGGAGGATGGTACCGTCGGCGGCGCGCATGATACACTCGGCCTTGCCGTCTCCGTCCCAGTCATAAGCGGCAATATTGGTCTCATTGTGCTGGAAGTCGCAGAGGTTGGGGCCGCAGTCGATCCACCAAAGCAAATCACCGTTGAGCTTAAACACCTCAATGCGGTCAAAATCGGGACCGTCAGGCTTGTTCTTTGGATCGTCGGTGGTACAGATCTCCTTGATGATGAGTTCCATCTCGCCGTCACCGTCTACATCAGCGATGGTGGCATCGTTGGGCTCATAGACATCGGTGACATCGGTCTTGCCGTCGTTGGAGAGGCGTTTAGGCTTTTGGATTTCCAGATAGTCATTAGGCAATACGGAAGAAGCCTTGGAACTGACAGTCTGTTCCACCCCTTTTATTAAAGGTCGCACGGTATAGGTGCTGCTGGCGGTACCGGCGGGATCGGTGTAATTCGATACGGTGAGGGGCTTGTCGTTGACCTTCACGCCATCGCGGTAAAGGTTATAAGTGACATCGTAGTATTCCTCAGCATTGACACGCCAGGAACAGAAAACACCTCCCGACGTCTTCACGGCGACAAGACCGCGGTCGAGTTTGTCGGTTACACGCTGAGCATGGACTCCTGCGGTCAGAAACATGGCCAACAGCCCTACCAGGATGTATTTCTTTCTCATAAGAAAACGAATTTAGAATCTTTATGTTATTAGATATAATATTTCTCAAACGATATTGCAAAAATACATTGATTCGATCGTCTGACTATGGTATTAGCGTACATTCATTGGTAATATTGTACGTTCGTTTCAGAAATCTTTTGTAACTTTGCCAAACGAAACCAAAACATTACTACCATCTTGCATACCTATTATATATATATGCGGGCACTGTTGCTCGCCGCTATTCTCTGTTTCCCGGTCGTTCTCTTCGGTGAGCGCGTACCCGGCCGGTTGAAGACGACACATATCACTTCAGCACAGGGACTGCCAGGCAACACTATCCGCGACATCGAACAGGACGACGACGGCTTCCTTTGGATGGCGGGCACCAACGGACTGGCTCGCTTCGACGGCTACCGCTTCGTGCCTTTCAACGACTTTGGGCCACGAGGACAAAACGCGCTGCCGCAGCACATCGGCAAGCTCTATCTCGACCGCCGTCACCATACGCTGTGGTTGAGCACGTCGACCTATACCCATGCCTGCCTTGACCTGATCAGCGGTCGCTTCGTCGACTTCACCGGCCGACACGACACCGAGCGCCCTTACCGCAAGGCACTCGCCGTGGCCGATGGCGTGTGGATGAGCAGCAACACACTGGGACTGCGCCATGTCATCCAGCAGGGTAACCGTTTTCACATCGTAGACTATACCACCAAAAACCATCGTCTCCAGAGCGATCGCGTGCTTACCATCGAAGAAGACACTCAGCACAATATCTGGGCTGCCACTGACAAAGGACTCGCACGCATCGACAGATATGGACACGCTCGCGTGCTCCTGCCACAAATCAACTTCCACGGCTGCTACGCCTACGGCAAGTGGGTGCTCGCTTTCAGCAAGATCAACCAGACAGCCTATATCTTCGACCTCAGCGGTCTCCTGGTCTACCGCACCACCCTGCCACAAAGCATCGGCCACATCGGAGCTATCAAGGGCTGTGTGCGGTGGCAGGGGCAGTGGCTCTTCTGCAGCGGTGAAGCCTCACTGCTGCTGCAACCTAAGCGACAGGGCAACCACACCACCTGGGTATGGAGCCGTCCGGAATCGTTACAGATTCCAAAGGGAGCCGTACAAAGCAAGGTCGACGGCCTGCAATTCGTCGCCAACCAAAGCGGCAATCTATGGATATTCCCACAAAAAGGCCCCGTAAGAATACTCAACCTCATACCCGGACTGAAAGCGACCAAAGAGCGCAACACCATTTTCGCCGTCACCAAGGGACGCAACGGAAAATACTATATCGGCTCCTACGGCGGCGGCCTCTTCGTCTATGACTACACCACGGGACACATCGACCACTACACCGCCGGTGACCGCGATGCCATCATCCCCTCGAACTATATCCTCGACGTGGCTACCGACCGCACGGGATCCATCTGGGTGAGCATGGAGAATGCCGGTGTGGTCTGTCTCACGCCCTCAGACAACAGTGCTGTCTTTGACCTCATCGACGCGCAGCAACCAGGCGACTGGACCAACTTCGTGCGCTATCTCTATCTCAACCCACAAGGACAGCTGATGGTGATGGCAAAGGACAACCAACTCTATACCTACGACATGGCACTAAACGCATTCACCTATAAGGGCACTGTCACGGCTACCATTCTCAACAGTCTCATCGACAGCCACCATCACACCTGGCTGGCCACACGCGGCAACGGCATCTGGCGCGACGGACAGCAGATGACACTCTATGTCAAAGGAAAGCGTGTGGAGATCAACGATTTCTACTCGTTGGAAGAAGACCGGCTCGGACGCATCTGGATAGGCAGTTGGGGGCAAGGCCTCTTCCTGGTGAAAGAGATACGGGACAACCGTCTCGACGTAGACAACATCATTACCAACCAATACAACGAGAGCCGCATCCACGACATCACCATCACGCCAACCGGACTGATGGTGGTGGCAACCTTCAACGGACTCTATGCCGCCAATATCAACCACCGCAACATACGGCCGCAGGACTTCCATTGGTACAGCGTACTGAACAGCCGCTTCCCCACCGACGAGGTCACCTGTGTGTGCGCCACTACACCCACTACGGTATGGGCGGGCACGGTAGGCGGACTCATCCGTTGCGACTTCTCCAAAGGGCTGGACCGGATGACCTATCATGTACTCTCTGAGCGCAACGGCCTGTCGAACAACAACATCAAATCGCTCATCACCGACCGCTACGGCTATCTGTGGGCTGGTACTGACAACGGACTCTCACGTATAGATCCACGCGACAACTACATCCGACCCTACCAGCTCAGCAACGACGTGCTGGGCAACACCTTCGCCGAGAACTGTGCGCTGCGTCTGCCCGACGGCCGCATCATCTTCGGCACGGGCAACGGCATGGTCACCATCAACCCCGCTCGCGAACAACTCCATCGCCGTATTGCCGCCCCACACGTGCTCGTCACCGATCTGCTCGTCAACGGCATCTCTATCTACGAGGGACTCGACACCGTCGTGCTCAGTCGTCAGCTGCAAAGCACCGACAAGATGATACTCAGCCATAACCAGAACTCGCTCACCATCCACTTCTCTTCCTTCGCCTACAATAATATGCAGGCACAGCTCTATCAGTATTATATGGAGGGCGTCGACCATCAATGGCGACCGGTGACAGCCACGCCCCACGCCGAATACTCCAACCTCGCCCCCGGCACCTACGTCTTCCACGTACGCGCCGTGACGCAGGATGCCGTAGGACCCGAGCACGTGCTCACCATCCACATCAGTGAGCCGTGGTACAACACCTGGTGGGCATGGGTAGTCTACCTCACGCTCTTTGCCGCCATCATTCTCTACGTCTACCGCAACGCGCGTGAACGCCTACAACTCCACCAGCAGATGAATATGGAGAAACAGCTCACTGAAATGCGCACCTCGTTTTTCACCCACGTCACACATGAGTTCCGCACGCCCCTCGCCGTGCTCTCCTATGCCGTGGAGAACATCGCCAAGCCCGAGAAGCCTTCTCGCAAGGACATTCAGACAGCGCAACGCGGCATCCACCGCCTCATGCGGCTCGTCAACCAGTTCTTGGAGTTCCGGCGGCTCAACACGGGCAACATACGACTGAAAGTGGAGAGCGGTGACATCATCGCCTTCCTTCACGACATCTATCAGGATCTCTGGGGCATGGCCGCACAGAAGCACCTGAACTATAACTTCATGACCTTTGCCAAGTCGTTTACCGTAGCTTTTGATCCACAGGCAGTGGAGACAATCGTCTACAACCTGCTCTCCAACGCCGTGAAATACACGCCGGAGAAGGGTGACGTGACGCTTACCGTCCGCCAGGAAACTGCAACGCGCCAGCTCGTCATCACCGTGGAGGACAACGGACCAGGTCTCAGCGCCGAACAGCAAGAGCGTGTTTTCCATCCTTATATGAGCGGCTATATCTCGCACAACGGCATGGGTATCGGACTCTACACTGCCTATAACATGGCCAGGGTCCACCACGGCACGCTCATCTACCAGCGCGCCACCGCCGGGGGTGGCTCGCGCTTCATCCTCTCCATCCCCGACAACGACGAAGGCTACTGTCCCGAAGAGTATCAACAAGAACCGCAACACCACGACGACGGTGAAGACCACAGCCAGAGTATCCAGATCATCCACGACATGGCCCCCAACGCCCTCAACCATCAGCTCGTGGCCATCGTCGAGGACGCGCCGGACATGCAGGAACAGATCAAAACCGAGGTGGGCAAATATTTCCGCACCGTGACCTATAGCACCGGTGAGGAAGCCCTACACGACATCGCCACGCAACACCCCGACCTGCTCCTTTGCGACATCATGCTGCCAGGCATCAACGGCTACGACACCATCAGCGGCATCCGCAAATTGGAGGGTATGGCCGACCTCCCCGTGATCATGCTCACCGCTCTCGACGACGAGGAACATCAGATCAAAGGCTATCAGGCCGGTGCCGACGATTATATGGTCAAGCCCTGCAACTACCGTCTGCTCATTGCCCGCGCCATGCAGCTCATCAAATGGCGGCAGCAAAGGAAAAGGCAACAGCCCGCAAAGGAAGACAAGACACCGACGCCCGCTGTCGCCCCGTCGGCGGCCGACGAGGTTCTCCTCACCAGTCCCGCCGACAAACGTTTCCGTGAGCAGGTGGAGACACTCGTGGGTCAGCACCTCGCTGACCAGGACTTTTCTATTGACCAGCTCGCCGCCATGTTGTCCATGGGACGTACAAAGTTCTATGGTAAGATGAAAGAACTCTACGGCATCTCACCTAACAAATATCTGATGAAACGACGTATGGACAAGGCAGCCGCCCTACTGCTTGAAGGCAAGTACACGGTCTCGGAGGTCAGCTACCGCGTTGGCATCCCCGACTCATCGTACTTCAACAAATGCTTCAAGGCCGCCTTCGGCACGGTGCCGAGCAAATACAGGGGATAGCAGGTTGAGTTAGGTGTTCTGTTCGCCTGGTTACAACCAGGCTCCCTCGTCCTCATCCCGTGCCCCTCTACCTTTGGAGAGGGGCACGGGGTGAGGCAGTTTGTTTCCTCCCTCACCCGTTGCTTTTTATAGGATAATCGTACGCGATTGCCGACTTTCGTACAAATTCACCAAACAGGAAATATAATATTACTTTAATTTTGCAACGGTTCACAAAAACCAACGACTAAAAACATTAACACCTACATCAATTATAAACGCCTAAAGCAAATGAACCCATCCAACACGATTCAAGGCAAGAAAGCCTTGCGCACGGTACTCGTGGCGGCAGCACTGACGCTCACGCCACCCTTCGCCGCACCGCAGGCCACATGGGCCGAAAGCCTGCAACAAACCCAACAAGTCATCCGAGGTAATGTGGTCGACGAAAACGGCGAGGCTGTCATCGGTGCCACCATCGTCGTCGTGGGAGGCAGTGCCGCACAGGGCACTGTCACCGACTTCGACGGCAACTTCTCCATTAAAGCCAAGCCTGGCGCTAAGCTGAAGATCTCGTATATAGGATATGTCACCAAGACCGTGACGGCCAGCCGCGACATGCACGTCACACTCAAGGAGGAAGCCACCAGCCTGCAAGGCGTGGAGGTCGTCGCCTACGGTGTGCAGAAAAAGGTCACCGTCACCGGCGCGCTGTCTTCGGTGAAAGGCGATGACCTCTTGCGCACGCCCGTGAGTTCAGTCAACAACGTGCTGGCCGGTCAGCTCTCGGGTGTCACCACCGTACAGTACTCCGGCGAGCCGGGCAGCGACGCCGCCACGATATTTGTCCGTGGTAAGGGCACATGGGTCGACTCCAACCCACTCGTACAGATCGACGGTGTCGACGGTTCACTCGACAACATCGACCCCAACGAGATTGAGAGCATCACCGTGCTTAAGGATGCCTCCGCCACCGCCGTCTTCGGTGTCCGTGGTGCCAACGGTGTCATCCTCATCACCACCAAGCGCGGACAGGAAGGCAAGGCACGCATCGCCGCCTCTACCAACTTCTCTATCCTCGTACCCAACCGCCTCATCAAGCAGGCCAGCAGCTACGACTACGCGATGTTTTACAATCAGATGGACGAGAACGACGGCTCAGGCCACCGCTTCTCCGATGCCGTCATACAGAAGTTCCGCGACGGCAGCGACCCTATCCGATTCCCCAATTCCCAGTGGACCGACTACATCATGAAGAAGTCTACCTTGCAGACGCAGTCCAACCTCAGCATCTCCGGCGGTACAAAGGCAGTGAAGTACTTCATCAGTGCCGGCATGTACACCACGGGAGGACTCTTCAAGCAGTTCGACCAAAGCTATGTCAACGACTTCCGCTATCACCGCTTCAACTATCGCGCCAACATTGACATCAATGTCACCAAGACTACCACGCTGAGCGCCAACCTCAACGGCATCGTCGACGAAGCCAAGAAACCTTACAACGGACAGGGATCCGCGGGTATTATTAAATATATGTACTACTCCACGCCGTTCTCCAGCCCCGGCATCGTCGACGGACGCTATATCATCAACTCGGCCAGCACCAAGGACAACCTCGACGGCAACGTGCTGCCCTTTGTCGGCGGAGATCCCTTGGGCAACTACTATGGCAGGGGATTCATGAATACCAACCGCAACTACCTGTCCATGGATCTTCAACTCAAGCAGGATCTCGGCATGATCACCAAGGGACTCTCCTGGCACGCCAAGGGGTCGTACCACACTGATTATTATGTCTACAAAAACGGCAGCGCTTCCGTGGCTACCTATAACCCCATCTGGAAGGGCGTCGACGAAAACGGAAAAGACATTTTCGGCTACCGCAAGAACGGCGACACCACAGAGCCCGGATTCTCCGAGAGCCGCGGCAAGTCAAGACAATGGTATTTCGAGACCGCATTCAACTATAACCGCTCCTTTGGACTTCACACGATCACCGCGCTGGCCCTCTACAACCAAAGCCAGCAATACTATCCCGGCACCTACAGCGACATCCGCCACGGACTGCTCGGTTTCGTAGGCCGTGTGACCTATGACTGGAACAACCGCTACATGGCTGAATTCAACGTGGGCTACAATGGTTCAGAGAACTTTGCGCCAAGCAAGCGTTTCGGCTTCTTCCCCGCCGGCTCTCTCGGTTGGGTGACCAGCGACGAGCCGTTCTTCAAGCCCATCAAGAAGTTGGTCAGCTTCCTCAAGTTGCGCGCATCCTGGGGTCTCGTAGGTAACGACCGCATCGGCGGCACACGATTTATGTATCTCCCCGATGCCTACAACGTCAACCAGGGAGCGCTCTTCAACCGTACCGGCAAGGACGGCGGCTCCTATGGTTACAACTTCGGTGTGGAGAACGGAACGACGAAGCAGGGCGCTATCGAGGCACAGAAAAACAATCCCGACGTCACCTGGGAAAAAGCCTTCAAACAGGACTATGGCTTCGACATCCGCTTTCTCCGCGACAAACTGGAGACCAGTTTCGACTACTATCGCGAGCACCGTACCGACATTCTGCTCATCGACCAGACCGCACCCACCACGCTCGGCTTCTCACTTCCTGCCGCCAACCTCGGCGAGGCAAAGTCGTGGGGCTGCGAGATTTCCGTGACCTGGAACGACAAGATCGGCAAGGACTTCCGCTACTGGATCAAGGGCAACCTCTCCTACAACCAAAACAAGGTGGTGGAGAGAAAGGAAGCTCCACAAACCAACGAATATCAGTATCAGAAGAACCACCGTATCGGCGCAAGAAGTCAGTATAAGTTCTGGAAGTTCTATTACGAGGGCTGCGAGCAGGACTATATGAAGGAGTTCGGTGCCACGTCGTTCCCCACGCAGATGGTCGCCAACCTTAAACCCGGTGATGCCGTGTACGTAGACCTCGACCGCAACGGCAAGATCGACGGCGACGACGCCAGCTACGACTACGGCTTCACCGACGACCCGCAGTATATCGCCGGCCTGAACCTGGGCATGCAGTGGAAGAACTTCTCCTTCTCGGCTCAGCTCACCGGCGCCTGGAACGTCAGCCGTATGCTCAGCGACATCTTCCGTCAGCCGTTCTACAGTTCCAACTCTACCACAGAGGGCGGACTGCTCCAGTTCCAAGTCGACAACACTTGGACGTCCAAGAACCCCTCGCAGAGTGCCGAGTACCCAAGAGCTACCTGGACCAACGCCGCACAGAACTATGCCACCAGCACGCTCTACGAGAAAGATGCCAAATACCTCAGACTGAAGACCATTCAGGTGGCTTATGACTTCCACTTCCCACTGATGAAGACGCTCGGTCTCAACCAGCTGCAACTGGCATTGAGCGCCTACAATCTCTTCACTGTCACACCGTATAAGTGGGGCGACCCGGAGACGCGTGCCAGCAACGCTCCCTCTTACCCGCTCAACCGCACCTATACAGCAAGTCTGAAAGTAGCATTCTAAAAACAAAAACACAATCATGAAACCACATATACAACTCTTCGTCGGACTCACACTCGCTGCCCTCACCACGACAGGCACTACCTCGTGCACCGACGAAATCAAACTCGGCAGCAACGCACTGGACAAGCCGTCGGGCTCCACGGTGACCAAAGATACGGTGTTCAACAGCCCGATCTACACCGAGCAGTTCCTCAACTCCATCTATGCCCTGCAATATTACGGACTGCCCTATAACCCTAGCTGTGGCACATCAGCCAGTCCTTGGAGCGGAAAGTTTGACCAGCTCACCGACTGCTGGGTGATGCACTGGGACAACAACACCATCTACAAAGCCTTCTATTCCGGTACGCTCGATGCCAACCAAGACCCGCTGTTTTCCTACAAGAACGACAACGTATGGAAAGCCGTGCGCGCTGCCTGGCTGCTCATTGAGAACGTCAACGACGTGCCCGGACTCTCTGAAGAGAAAAAGCAGAGCTTTACGGCCCAGGCCCGCTGCCTCATTGCAGCCCGCTACTTCGATCTCTTCGCTGTCTATGGCGGACTGCCCATCATCGACCACTCCTACTCGGGCACGGAAGGCTCCTACGACATGCCACGTGCTACCCTCGACTCCACCGTCACCTTCATGGTCGACCAGCTCGATCAGGCCATCAACTCCGGTGCGCTGCCTTGGGCCTATAACGGCAACACCACCGAGACCGACGCCACAAACAACACCGGACGATGGACCAAGGCCGGTGCCATGGCGCTGAAAGCCAAGATCCTCACCTTCGCCGCCTCCCCTCTCTATAATGCCACACAAGGCTACTACGGCGGAAGCTCTGAGGCTGAGCAGAAACACATGGTGTGGTACGGCGACTTCAAACAAGAGCGCTGGGAGAAAGCACTTAAGGCTTGCCAGGACTTCTTCGACACCCTCAACGCCAACGGGTGGTATGAGCTGACGCAGGCCGAGTCCAAGACGCCCGACGGTTACCGCCAGGCCTATCGCATGGGCTATGCCTATCAGGGCAGCAAGGAGATCCTCCACTCCACCCGTGTAGGCGGTATCGATGCCTTCAAGTCGGGAACCTATACCTGGCACCAGTGGCTCGACAGCCCGGCACGTCAGAACTGTCTGCCTACAGAAGAGTATGTAGAGATGTTCCCCTGGGCCGATGGTACGCCTTTCGACTGGAAGAGCGACAGCATCAAGGGCAAGGTAGAGGGAACCAAGGGACAGCTCTTCTATAAATATGAGAAGGTACGCGGTGGCTTTAAGAAGACGGCCAGCCGTGACCCACGCCTCTACGAGGAGTGCATCGTCAACGGACAGATGACCTCACTCGACTGGACCACCGGCAAGTCCAACGGTGACGTCTACGAGCTCTGGGTCGGCGGTGCTGATGCCGGAAACGCCGTTGCCCGCTACGACGAGACGAGCAAAGAGGTTGTCAAGACTGAGGCGCTATCCAGCCGCTATGCCACCGGCTACGACCAGAACAAATACTACATGAACCAAGACTACCTGCGCAAATTCACGCAGTGGGTCTACCTCAGCCTCGACGAGATGTATCTGATGTATGCCGAGTGCCTCGCACAGTGCGACCGCCTCGACGACGCCCTCAAGCAGGTCGACATCGTACGTGCACGTGTAGGACTGAAAGGGCTGGCGCTGAAGAATCCCAGCCTCGACCTGCACAACAACAAGCAGAACCTCATCAACGAGATCCTGCGTGAGCGTGCCTGCGAACTCGGACTGAGCAACAACCACTACTACGACATGATCCGCTACAAGCGTGGCGACTGGGTGACCAAGAAACTTCACGGACTCATCACCTACCGCATGGAACAGGGACCGACCGGTGACTATATCCGCCAGTACATTCCCTGGAGAGGAGCCAACAAAGACGGTGGCGCCAAGGAGCCCACACGCTTTGAATACGAGAAGTTCGTCATTCAGAACCGCCGGCACTATCTCTGGGACAAAGACCCGCAGTCGCAGGAAGTCGCCAAGTGGTATCTGTGGCCTTTCCCGAAAACCGAAATCAACAAGCACTACGGCCTCGTGCAGAACCCCGGTTGGGAATGATGCATGTGAAGCGCCTTACTTCCTTTAAGCACTAATAACGAATATGAACAAAACACAACTTTGCGTGCTCGCCCTGTTGGCAGGAACAGCCCTGCCCGCAGCAGCACAGATCGATACGACGCTGGCCCGCCACGACGCCTTTGTCAAGGCCGGCATAGCCACGGGAGCCGGCAAGGACTTCACACGTGCGCAGTCCACTGCCGCCGTGACCACCATCAGCGGTGAGCAGGCCGGACGTCGCTCGTCAAAGAACATCAGCGAGGGCCTTGTGGGACTCGGCGGCAACGGACTCGTCTCCATGCGCAACGCCGGCACCTACTTCAGTGCCAACCCGACATTCTATGTCAGAGGACTGCAGTCGCTCAGCGGCAGTTCGCCTCTGCTCCTCGTCGACGGCATTGAGCGTGACATGAACATCATTGACCCTACCGAGGTGGATCATGTCGACATCCTCAAGGACGCTGCCGCCGTGGCACTCTTCGGCAACCGCGGTGCCAACGGCGCCATCAACGTCATCACCAAACGCGGAAAGTACAACACCAAGGGCGTCAGAGTCTCCTACGACCATCTGTTCAACTATCAGATCAACCGTCCGAAGTTCATCAGCGCGCCCACCTACGCCGCTGCCATGAACGAGGCGCTGACCAACGAGGGCAAGGCTCCGAAATACTCTGCCGACGAGATCAGCGCTTTCCAAAACGGAGCTTATCCCGACCTCTACCCCAACGTCAACTGGGTCGACGCCACCTTCCGCCATCACGGCATGACCAACAAGATCGCGTCGGAGTTCTACGGCGGTGGACAGAAGTTCAAGTACTACACCATGCTCAACCTGCTGTCAGACAAAGGATTCATCAAGAACGACGTCGACGACAACGGCAACCACACGCAGGACAAGTATGTCAGAGCCAATATGCGCATCAACCTTGACGTAGACCTGAGTCCCACCACGCTGATGAAGGTCAACGTGCTGGGTATGCTCAGCGAGATGTCGCAGCCCGGCAACCAGACCAACCTTTGGGGGCTGGTATACAATCTGCCTTCGGCCGCCTTCCCCGTGAAGTTCCAGAAGGACGGACTGTGGGGCGGCAGCGCTACCTGGGCTGGCACCGACAACCCCGTGGCCAATACGGCGGCGGCGGCTTACTACAAGCTCCATGAGCGCTCGCTCTATACCGACCTCTCGCTGCGTCAGGACTTGGGCATGTTCGTACCCGGACTCAGCGTCTCGGCACGCATGGGCTACGACACCTACTCCACGCTCTACGAGAATCATAGCAAAACATTCCAATACGGTTTCTACGCACCCGCCACATGGAGCGACGGCGTACCCACACCCGGCACCTGTTCGATCGGCGGAGAGAAGGGCACGCAGGGAACCGATGCCAACACCAGTGTCTACAACCGGCGCTTCCATTTCGACGGCAGTCTGAACTATGAGCGCACGCTGCAAGAGACCCACTGCCTCTTCTCCTCGTTACGTTGGGAATATGAATATCACAACACCACGGGCGTGAACACCTCGGTCTATCGTCAGACGGCTTCATGGCTCACGCACTATGCCTACCGCAACCGCTACATCGCGGAGATGGCGTGGGTGCTCACCGGCTCCAGCCGCTTGGCACCGGGCACCAAATGGGCAGTGGCTCCAACGTTCAGCGCCGCATGGGTGATGAGCCAGGAGCCATGGATGAAGGATGTCAGTTGGGTCGACTTCCTCAAGTGGCGTGCTTCCTTCGGCATCGTCAACACCGACTGTCTCCCCGGCGACAACGTGTGGACCTACTACACGCAGACCTACAGCACCGACGGCGTGACCTATCCCTTCGACTCCAGCTACGACAGCTCCTGGGGGCGTACCACACTCGGACGCATGGCCACCGACAACCCCTCGCACGAGAAGGCATATAAATATAATGTGGGTCTCGACGCCTCTATCCTCCATGGTCTCGACCTGCAGATCGACGGCTATTTCCAGCGCCGCAACAACATCTGGGTAGACGGCAGCGGCAGCTACGGCAGCATCATCGGATTCAGCGCGCCTTATATCAACGCCGGCGCGGTGGACAGCTGGGGCTTTGAGGCCGCTGCGGACTACAGCCATAAGGTGGGCGACGTGACGCTGAACATCGGCGGTACGTTCAGCCTCAATAAGAACAAGATCAAGGACCAGGCCGAGGAGCCGAGAGCTTATGACAACCTCGTCACCACCGGCTACCCGCTCAACAGCATCTGGGGACTGAAGGCCGTAGGGCTCTTCAAGGACCAGGCCGACATCGACGCCAGCACACCGCAGACCTTCTCTGAGGTGAAGCCCGGCGACATCAAGTACGACGACGTGAACCACGACGGCAAGATCGACGCCAACGACCGCACGAAGATCGGATACAGCACGCTCTGCCCCGAGATCTTCTATTCGCTCCACATCGGCGCTGAATACAGAAGCTTAGGCTTCAACGCGCTCTTCCAGGGCGTGGACCACTACAGCGCACTGCTCAACACGAGCGGATATTACTGGGGACTCATCAGCAACCGCACGCTCTCGCAGGATGTCTACGACCATCGCTGGACACCCGACAACCTCAACGCCGAGTACCCGCGCCTGAGTTCGAGCAGCAATGCCAACAACTATCAGACCAGCACATTCTGGCTCCGCAACCGCGCCTACTTCAAGCTCCGCAACATCGAGGTGTACTACAACCTGCCGAAGATGCTGCTCAGCAGAACCAAAATGCTCTCCGAGGCGCGTGTCTACGTGCGTGGCAATGACCTCTTCACCCTTGACCACCTCCGCGGCGTCGACGCAGAGAGCTACGGTGCCACAAGTCCGCTCACACGAAGCGTCATCGTGGGACTGAACGTAACCTTTTGAAAAAAGTAAAAAAGTAAAAGAATAAACAGAAAGACCATGAAAGCGAAATATATATTCAGCGGACTGTTGGCCATGACGCTGGTCTCCTCCTGTACCGACAAGATGGACTACAAGGAGTACAACATCTATGACAAGGCTTACGTAGAGAAAATGTTCGGACGCGTGGGCGGACTGATGACCGAGATCTACAACGACATCGACTATGACTTCGGCAACTACAGCGGGGCCATGGCCGGTTCTGCCACCGACGAGAGTGTCTACTCCCATCCCGGCAACGCCATCGAGGACTTCTATAACGGTGCCTGGGGCCCCACCAACGCCAAGGAGCGCGTGTGGAAATCGGCGTGGGACGGCATCACCTACAGCAACCTCGTGCTCGACGAGTTCAACGACTGCACCTTCCCGGAATACACCGAGGATGAGCACTACCGGCAGCAGATGTTCCTCTATAAGAACTATCGCTACGAGGCTCGCTGGGCGCGTGCCTTCTTCTATTTCGAGCTTGTCAAGCGCTACGGCAGCGTGCCTTTGAAGACGCGCACGATGACGGCCACCGAGGCCAACAGCCTGCCGCAGGTACCCGCCGACTCTATCTTTGCGTTCATCGACAAGGAGTGTGCCGACATCCAGGACAGCATCATCGTCAACTATGGCGACTTGGGCGACATGTCGTACTACAAAGCTCAGACAGGTCGTGCCAACAAGCTCGCCGTCATGGCGCTGCGTGCCCGCGCAGCTCTCTATTGGGCCAGCCCGCTCTTCAATGCCAATGGCGACAAGAGCCGTTGGCTGAAAGCAGCGCAGCTCAGCAACGCCGTCATCGCCGAAGCACGTCAGGAGGGCATGGGACTGCTGCCCGACTACAGCAAGCTCTTCGACAAGGACAGCTACAAGGACGGCATCAAGGAGATCATCTTCGCACGACGCACGGCAGCCAGCAACGCCTTTGAGAAATACAACTATCCCATCGGCATAGAAAACGCCGACGGCGGCAACTGCCCCACACAGAACCTCGTGGATGCCTACGAGATGACAAACGGCAAGGCCATCGACGAGCAGGGCAGCGGCTACGATCCGCAGGATCCCTATAAAGACCGCGACGCACGCCTGGCCATGACCGTGGCCGTCAATGGCGAGAAGTGGCCCGACAAGGATACGCTGAAGACCTTTGAGGGCGGTGCCAACTCGTCATCCGTCACCTACGGCACCCCTACGGGATACTATCTGAAGAAGTATATCAACAAGGGAACGATCATTGCCAAAACCGGTTCCAACAGCTTCACACACGAATGGGTCATCTTCCGCCTCGCTGAGTTCTACCTCGACTATGCCGAGGCAGCGCTCAACTACACCGGCAGCGGATACACGGCTCCCGAGGGATTGCCCATGACAGCTGCCCAGGCTATCAATGTCGTCAGGACCAGAGCCAAGCAGCCCAACATGGCTACGGGACTCAGCTTCGACACGTTCAAGAAGAAATACGAGAACGAGCGCTTCGTGGAGCTTGCCTTCGAGGGGCACCGCTTCTTCGACCTCAGACGCTGGAAAGAGGCTCCGCAATATCTCAGGGACATCCGCGGTATGAAGATCACACGCCGGGACGACGGTACGATGAAATATGAGGGGAAGACCATCGCCACACGCACGTGGGACGACAAATGGTATCTCTTCCCCTTCCCGCAGAAAGACGTGCTCAACTGTCATCTCACACAGAACGAAGGGTGGAAATAAAACCATCGGATCTCAACGGCTATTCAGGACGGGGATCAGCCCCGTCCTGACTCACACGAAAGTAACAATCCATTAATGAATAGTATCACATTCTAAAAACCAAAGCGTATGAAAAACGTTTATTACCTATTTCTCGTACTCGCAGGACTGCTTTGCTCCTTGAGTACCAGCGCCAAGAAGGTTCTCTACAGCCAGAACTTCGAAACGGTCACCAGCGTGGCAGAGACGGGATGGACCTCACCATCCGCTGCCGCCGGACTGAGCATCGGCTCAGATGACAACGGCAAGTTCCTCAGATTCGTCCCCTCGGGCAACGACCGCTCGGCACACCTCTACTGGGAGGCCTCGCTCATCAAGAACGAACTCAGCGCCGACTTCACCGGCTACCGGGTCACCTTCGGCTTCTGCTTCAACAAATTCGGTAACAACCACATGACCTCGGAGATCGCCGTGATGTCTGACAAGTCCAACGCAACGAAGAAGCCCAACACCAACTACCGCAGCAGCAATAAAGGTGCGCTCTTCGATCTCACACAGCTCGGCAACACCGGCCGCACGGCTTCTGCCACGGGTGACCAGGACTTTGCCATCAACGGCGACTCGACCAACTACAAAGCTCTTACCGCAGGCGTTTACTACACCGTCACGCTCGACATCGACACGCTGGCACGCACGGTGCAATACACCATCAAGTCGGCAACCTCCGATGACCCCATCGCCTCTGACGTGTACACCGTACCCGAGGGCGTGGACATGACCGCAACAGGACTCTATGTCCTCGGTGGTCGCTATACCCCGGACATCATGTTCGACGACATCGAGGTCAGCGTAGACAAGACTGCTGCCAACACGCCGGCTGTCACGCTCATAGGCATCAACAATGCGCAGCGCGTCTACACCATCAAGTTCCAGGAGGACGAGATTCTGCATCTCGACTTCAACGGCACTACTACTGATGTCAACTACTCCGACGTGGACAACGGCACCTACACCTGGTCCAACAATCCCAACTACGATCCCAACAACACCGACAAGGCCGTGACCGATGCCTGTGAGGCCGGTACGCTGAAGGCATGGACAACCCTTGACAACCTGAAATCTGACGAGGTCGTCACCGAGGTCACTAACAATGTCATCGCCCTGCCTGCCGCAGCCGCTACTGTCGTCAACGTCAAGGTCGGCTATGCCAAGACCTACAACGTCACTTGCGACAACAGCAACACGCCGCTCACGCCGACGATCTACGGTACTTATAAATTTACCGGCAAGGACGGCAAGGTCACAGCGTCTGCAGCTCCCAAAGCCTTCCCTCTCAGCATCGACGTGGACCAGGCCGGTACGCTGGAGATCACTTCTCAGGCTTTCGGCTACGGCCCGACAAACACCACTGTCGAGAACGGTGTGGAGTATGAGGTGAAGAAGACCATCGACCTGGCTCACATGAGTGAGAAAGACATTACAGCAGCTGGTTTTGAGAAAGGCGACAACGTCAACAACAACTATTCCAACTACGGTCGCTTCTACGGGCTGTCTACCACTGAGACAGAGGTAGACAAGGACGGCAACACTACTCCGAAGAAGATCATCTACAACGAGATTGCGCAGTACACCAAGAAAGCCTCTGCCTTCACCGACGCCAATGTCATCGGCGGACTCGTCGCCTGCGGTTCTGACGGCACTCAGACAGACGCTGCAGCTTACGTACCTGTCACCGCACACATCTATCAGGGCATCGGCCTCGCCCTCGACGGCCGCAAGGGCGACGACGGCGCTGGCTCATGGATCAGCAACTGGTTCTTCAAGGTCGACGGCGCGACAGCAGACGACATCGTCACGGTGGCTTCTATCAGCAACTATGGCTACACCTCGCTCCATCCTTCCGTAGCCTCTCTTGATGAGTATCTTGCTCAGGACAACGCTCCTGTGACTGCTGTACTCGCTGGCGACAAGCCTTTCAGCCTCTATCGTATCTCCGACGCTTTGGGCAAGGTGACTGTCTACACGGCCAAGGGTGGCGCAACAGGCATCAAGACCATCAACGTCAATGCACAGAACAGTGCCAACGCACCGATTTACTCACTCAACGGCGTGCGCATGAGCAGCAGGAACAACCTGCCGAAGGGTGTCTACATCCAGGGTGGCAAGAAGTTCGTGGTGAAGTAAATCGCTTATCACGAAATAGAGTTCATTTCTTTTGTAGCATATAATGAAGGAGAACCATCTTCGGACTTGCAGAAGGCCGGGATGGTTCTTTTTTTCTCTCATGCTGTCCTTAAATGTGGATGAGTTGTCCGATAACCTTACGACGCAACCCATAAACAAACAAAAGCGCGCCCAATGCCCAGACCACAGCAAGGTATTTCCTCTCAGAGACATCATCTGTTTCACGCAAGAGGCTTTGGGATGATTTCCTTGCAGCATTCAGCCTTGACTTTTCTTTGTTGAATAAACTGACATTTTTCCGCCCTTTTCCTTGCGATTTTCTGAACCGACACCCAGGTTGCTCTCAAGTACGCGAATTTTGAGGGCGTTTTTATAATCATCTGATACACAAAATATTACAGTCAAAGAGAGTGTTTGTCTTCAATAAAACATCAATTTTTACAATGAAATATTAGTGATGTTGCTTATCAGAAAGGTACTTTGACAACGACAGACCACAAAAATGAATGTCACATCGTAGTTTTTTCTCGTTTTCAGGTTTCCCTGCTCTCTATATCGCACCCCCGTGGTGATGACTTTTTGTAAATATTCATCCATCTAAAAGAGGCTCCTTTATGCGATCAACGAATTCACGTTGTTCTTGATGTCCCCGCAAAAATGCGTTAAGAGAGTGCATCAATGTGAGGGTGAGCATCACTGCGAGCAATCACCATGTAAGTATACGATGCCGTGTAGCGAAGGGGGAAGAAAAAGAATAAAAAAGCACAATTTCCTTTGCTGTTACATCCATTTCGCTTAACTTTGCAAGGGATAAGTGACGTTTTTATTGAGTCATTCGTTAAGATTTAGGCTATGGAAGAAGAGAAGTTTGCGTTTACACCAGATGAACAGAGGGAAACCAAGGAACTCCATGACGACCTCAAGGAGAAGCTCGCCGACAACTTGAAACCCGGCGATGAAGAGCGGCTGACGGCTTTCATAGAGCGAACGATGAAGCAGGGCGGTGTCCGACGCGATGTCTTCGGACTGAACCCTATCCTCACCTCCTTGCAGACAGCACGAATCACCGTTGACGAGATCGGACTGCGGCGCGACGGCGTCATCGCCACCATGCTCTATGGCTGTCTCGGCGATAACCTCGACGCCGTGGAAGAGATACGTCAGGACTTCGGCGACGACGTGGCGCGTATCGTACACGGACTCATCCGCATACAGAAACTCTATGAGAAAAACCCGGTCATCGAGAGCGAGAACTTCCGCAATCTGCTACTAAGCTTCGCCGAGGACATGCGCGTGATCCTCATCATGATCGCCGACCGCATGAATATCATGCGGCAGATACGTGACACGCCCAACAAGGAGGCACAGCACGAGGTATCGGAAGAGGCCAGCTATCTCTATGCGCCACTGGCACATAAACTCGGACTCTACACGCTGAAGAGTGAGCTTGAGGATCTCTCGCTCAAATATCTCGAACACGACGCCTACTATATGATTAAGGAGAAGCTCAACGCCACCAAGCAGGCACGCGACGCTTATATCGACCGCTTCATCGGACCTGTCAAGGCACGTCTCGAAGAGGCAGGACTGAAATTCCACATCAAGGGACGCACCAAGAGTATACACTCGATCTGGCAGAAGATGAAGAAGCAGCAGTGCGGCTTCGAGGGCATCTACGACCTCTTCGCCATCCGCATCATCCTCGACTCACCATTAGAAAAGGAGAAACAGCAGTGCTGGCAGGTCTACTCCATCATCACCGACATGTACCAGCCCAACCCGAAACGACTGCGCGACTGGCTCAGCGTGCCGAAGAGCAATGGCTACGAGAGCCTCCACATCACCGTGCTCGGACCGGAGAACAAATGGGTGGAGGTGCAGATACGTACTGAGCGCATGGACGACATCGCCGAGCACGGTCTCGCCGCGCATTGGCGCTACAAGGGTATCAAGAGCGGAGGACAGATGGACGAGTGGCTCGCCAACATACGCTCTGCGCTCGAAGCCGGAGACGGACTGCAGGTCATGGATCAATTCCGCATGGACCTGACTCCCGACGAGATCTACGCCTTCACGCCGAAGGGCGACCTCTTTAAGTTCCCCGCCGGCGTGACGGTGCTCGACTTCGCCTACCGCATCCACTCCAAAATCGGCAACAGCTGTGTGGGCGGACGTGTCAACGGAAAAGTGGTCTCCATGCGACAGGAACTTCACTCGGGCGACAGTGTGGAGATCATCACGCAGGGCAACCAGAGTCCGAAGCGCGACTGGCTGAACATCGTGAAGACCTCTAAGGCTAAATCCAAGATTCGCCTGGCACTGAAAGAGACGCAGGCCAAGGACGGACTCTACGCCAAGGAGTTGCTCGAGCGCCGCTTTAAGAATAAGAAGGTGGAGATCGAGGAGAGCGTCATGGGGCATCTCATCAAGAAGATGGGCTTCAAGGAGACGTCGGACTTCTACCGACAGATCGCCGACGGCAAGCTCGATCCCAACGAGGTCATCGAACGTTACGTGGCTGTGCGCGACCATTTGCAAAACGCTACCAAGGAGCACGAGACGGTGTCGGCAGAGAACTTCTCCTTTGAGAGTCCCGACGAGGAGCTCACCCACGGCGACGACGACGTGCTCACCATCGACCAAAACCTCAAGGGCATCGACTATCAGCTCGCTCCCTGCTGCCATCCTATCTACGGCGATCCGATCTTTGGCTTCGTCACGGCAGGCGGCGGCATCAAGATTCACCGCACCGACTGCCCCAACGCGGCAGAGATGCGACGCCGCTTTGGCTACCGCATCGTCAAGGCGCGGTGGAGCGGCAAGGGGCAGTCGAAATACGCGATCACCCTGCGCGTCATCGGCAACGACGACATCGGCGTGGTGAGCAACCTGACCAACGTCATCTCCAAGGACGAGAAGATCGTCATGCGGTCCATCAACATCGACAGCCATGACGGCCTCTTCTCCGGCAACCTCGTCGTACAGCTCGAGGACACCACCCGCCTGCAAAGTCTGATCAAGAAGCTAAAGGCAGTGAAGGGAGTGAGAGATGTGAGCAGGATATAAAGGGGACCCTAAAGCCCCTCAGCCCTCCGGGCCTTGCCTCCCCCCAAAAAGGGGAGGGAATGGCAATACCTGTGCCATACCTATAATATATGTCTCCCTTATTACCGGATTACAATCCTTGCAACATATCATCTTATAGAATGACATCATTTCTCCGCCTGCTTGCATTGGCCGTGGCATGGCTGTGGAGCGTGACACCGCTCAGCGCTTTCGAACCAAAGCGCTATCATCTTGACGTGCTGGCCATGAACAATGGGCTGCCGAGCAACTTCGTCGACGACATCTACCAAGACAGCTATGGCTTCATCTGGGTGTGTACGCGTGCCGGTGGTCTGATACGCTACGACGGATACACCTTCGACTATTTCGACAGCAAGGAGTGGGGCGGCGCACTGCTGCGCAGCCACTCCTGCAAGAATGTAGTGGAGGACAACTACCACCGGCTGTGGATCGCTTTCGACGACTACACGGGCGTGCTGAGTCTCGACAACATGAAGGAACAGACGCCTGAGTGCGCCACAACAGAGTTGACAAAACGACTGCAACGCGTCCTGAACGAAGGCGGTATCAGAACCTATAAGGACGGACGGGGCAACATCTGGGTGGCTACCACCGGTCATCTCTATCGCCTCTCCTTCGATACCACGGGCACCGTGGTGGCATTGGCCGCCCTACCCTACCGGCTCAATGCACCCGACGTGGCAATGTACGATGTCGGCGGCAAGGGCAACGTTTGGCTGGGCTACAACACCGGCATCGCGCAACTCTCTGTGCAGGGCGACCGCATCATCGCCTATAACCGCAACGCGCTCTTCGCCCCAATAATGGGAAGCATCTTCTCGATCATTCCTTATCAGGGACATCTATGGTTAGGCACCTTCAGTGGCGTCTATATCAACGACAAAGCCAAGACTTATCTCTCGCAGGGAACAACACCCATGAGCCTGACCCACAACCTCGTGACCAGCTTCGCCATCGGCGCTGACCATGAACTGCTCATCGGCACGCTGGGCGGCATGGATGTCTACGACCCGCGCGCTCACCGGATCACTCAATATAATATGAGTAGCGCTGACCTGCCGCTCACCAGCAACTTCATTAACTGCTTCCTCGTCTCTCAGGGGCAGATATGGATCGGCACTGAGTCGGGCGGCATCAACAAACTGTCGCCGCGCCTGCTCAGCCTGGTCAACTACGTTCACTCTCCACGCGACGCCGGCTCTGTCTCACCCAACTGTGTCAACGCGATGTATGCCCAACACGACGGTACGCTGTGGGTGGGTACCGTCGAGGGCGGTCTCAACCGCAAAGCAGCAGGCTCCAAGACCTTTGTCCACTACACCACCACCAACTCCGCCCTTCCCCACAACAGCGTATCCACGCTCACCGCCGACCGCGCTGACCACACCCTGTGGATCGGCACATGGGGCGGCGGCGTCTGCTCACTCGACATGCAGCGCCCGTCGGTGATCCGCCCCTTGGTGATCCAGCCGCCGATGCAGAGGATGCTCGACTTCACCGGCGCCTTAGCTGTCGACGAGCGTAACCAGGGACTGTGGGTGGGCAGCAACGTGGGACTTTTTTTCTATGACTTCCGTCGCAGCGTGCTCACTGATCCCTTCCCCGGCAACCGCATGATCAGCGGATGCGTCGGCAGCATCATCACCCACGACCATCAGCTCTTCGTCGGCTGTCAGCAGGGCATGATACAGGTGGACCTCACCTCGCGCCGCGGCTCGCTGTTCACACGCCACCGCCACTATACCTATAAACTCGACGACCCGAAGAGCGGCATTCTGGAGAAGATACAATCGTTTTGCGAGGGTCGTGACGGCACGCTGTGGATCGGCAGCAACGGCTATGGACTCTACCGTGCCGTGCGCCATGGCCGTGACTATCGCTTCCGAGTATACACCACCGCCGACGGTCTGCCAAGCAACGCCGTGAAAGGCATCGCCGAAGACAGCAAGGGACGGCTGTGGATCACCACCGATCACGGCCTGTCGATGATGAATGTCAAGGCTGAGAGCTTCGACAACTTTACCGAGGCCGACGGTCTGGTCAGCTCTCAGTTCTATTTCAACTCCGCCATTCTCTCGCCCCAAGGCATCGTCTACCTTGGCACATGCAATGGTCTGACAGCACTGATGGGACTGAACCGTCAGCCCGCTAAGGCCACGCACCTGTGCTTCACACGACTCTTTGTCGACAACGAGGAGGTCAGAGCAGACTCACCCATCCTGAAGGAGAACATCGCACGGGCACGCACCATCCGCCTCCACGAGAGCAACAAGTCGTTTGCCATTGAGTTCTCCACGCTCGACTATGGCCGTGGCCACGACGAGGTCTACAGCTATCGCATGAAAGGCTATGAGGACGACTGGATCCGGCTGCAACCGGGACAGCACAGCGTGCGCTACTCTACTCTGCCGCCGGGCCACTATCAGTTTGAGGTGGCGTATGGCAGTACGGTCGACGGTCATCCGCAGCGCACGATAGCCATTGACGTGGTGGTCACTCCTTATTTCTATAAGAGCTGGTGGTTTATGCTCCTCGTAATGGTGGCTGCCGCCCTCGCCACCGTCTATTTCTATCGTCACCGCATGGCGGTGATGCGCGACCGTGAGGCGGAGCGACTCTACCGTCCTATCGAGATGGCACTCAAGGAGAGCGAGAACCCGATAGAGCTGCAGTCGCGCGTGCAGACGATCCTCGGCAACCAGAAACGCTACACGCAAAGCGTCACCAAAACACAGCAGGCCGACAAGCAACAGGTAGAGCGGACATCACACTCGTTTATGGATCGTGTGATGTCGATCATGGAGTTGAACTACAGCGACCCGGAGTTTAGCGTGGAGCAGCTCTGCCATCAGCTGGGCATGAGCCGCAGCACGGTGAGCCGGAAACTCAACGACGAGACGGGGGAGTCCACGACGCAGTTCATCCGCAACTACCGTCTTGACTTGGCGCGCCGGATCCTCATGGAGAACGTGGGCAACCGCAACATTTCCGAGATCGCCTTCCGTGTGGGCTTCAACGACCCAAAGTACTTCACACGCTGCTTCACAAAGAAATATGGACAATCGCCAAGCACGTTCCAAGGGTAGAAACAGGCTCACCGTAGGATGTCACAGCCTCGGAAAGTCCGTATCTATCTATTGACCGCCTCGAAGACAGAACCCTTACAGATGACTATTTTTCGCAAGTGCTACACGAGACACAAAAACCCGGCATCTGTGACATGTGCTATCTGTGAGACAGCGATGCTTTTTCCCTCAGCCTTACCTTTCATATAGAGGTCTTCCAAGTATTGCTCTTCAAAAGTGACTAACATATTCTATTGTTGCAAAGTTAAGCATAAATACACAAATTCGCAAGGCACTTTGACCTTATCAGAAAGGCGAGATGATCGGGTTAAAGTACCTATTTCACCGTCAAAAACAGCAAGAAAGGCACTTCGAGCTCACCTTTTCAGTCCCACGAAAGCTATTTTCTGCTGTTTTCACTCTTTCCGCTTCTCTATAATGAAGTCTTTTCCTGACACATTTTTGTCAAAAGGTTTCCAACATAAGTACCACTTTCCTACCCTACTTGCCGCGATGAGCACCCAGTAAGACCACAAGGATGATACAAAGGAAATATGGCATCCATCCACTCATTGAAGAATGCAGAAACAGAGACACGAAGACACAGGGTGTTTAGAAATAGGGGCACAGGGTAGAAGCTTTTTAGGCTTGAGAGACTACAGTGTTGCACTACCCTTCCACTCTCTACGAAAATCCTTTCATCCACAGCTCCCCCTCATATTACGAATTTGGATCTTGTTCTCGCACCTCTTACAATCCTGAACCTCTGCGAGTTCCATAAGAGAAAAAGTTCCTTTATCTCTGAGAACTACAAAATATAAAAACCTCCAACGCTCCCCGTCAAATGCTGACGATAAGCAAAGTCCGAAAACAAAAACAAAGAGATGAGGAAAAGTAGTCGGTAAGAGAATCGAACTCTTATGCCAAGATTGAGAATCTTGTATCCTAACCGTTAGATGAACCGACCGTCAAGCGATAAAAAATCCTCTCTGTACGAGGCGGAGAGGCAAGTAAAGTAGTCGGTAAGAGAATCGAACTCTTATGCCAAGATTGAGAATCTTGTATCCTAACCGTTAGATGAACCGACCAAATGAAAGTCTAAACCTTGCGGAAGCTGGGGGATTCGAACCCCCGGTACGCGAAAAAGCGCACGGCAGTTTAGCAAACTGCTGGTTTCAGCCACTCACCCAAACTTCCAAAGTTGGTAAACAACTTACAGCATTTTCCAAATGCGGTGCAAAGATAATACTTTTATTTTGTTCTACCAAACTTTTGCCGAACTTTTTCTTTCCTGTTCTTAGCTTTAACTGGATACAAATCCTGATATTGTCTCACACCGAAAGAATGCTCTCTACTTTATACTATCATCATTTTTACCAAGGCAGCGTGTTCTTGAACAGCACATCCTTGATATCCTTCTCATGGTCGTAAAAGAAGCGGGCAACGATGGACGAGAGAATAGCAGAGGTCGGCAACTTCTCGTCACCGGCATACTTCAATCGGTCCAACACATTCTTCAACGTCTCATCAATATAGATCGTTGCCAACTTACCACCGCCGACTTTATAGTCATGTGCCAAGTCGAGGAAGAGTTGCCAAGAGTCCTTGCTGTCATCACGTGTCACGTGATACTCACGCTCAGCGCTGGCCTCACTCTTCGGACGACGGCCACGGCGTGACTGAACATCTTCCATATTTGTCACACCTTGTAAGTATGCGTTAGACGCAGAGCGTGATGGCTGCGCACCATCGCGGACATTGGCCGGGCGAATCACACTATTGCGCTGAGAAGGCTGTTCCACAGGCTGGCGGTCCTGATAGTGGCGGTCATCATGTACGGCGACAGGCTCTGCCTCACGGTCCGTACGTTCCTCTGTCTCTTGATAACCGCCTTGCTCAGCGTCAGAGGCAGATGGAGTGGGGGAGCCTGGGCGCTCCTCCTCTACATTGTCCTGTCCATTTTCCTGCTGAGTCGTGTCTACACTATCCCCATGTTCAGCGCGGAGCTCTTCTCCACTCTCTTCTGTCTGCTCTTCACGCTGTTCCTCAGATTGTTCTTCACGATTATTTTGATTCGGCTGTGCTCCATTTTGGAGACCTTTTACAAGATCAGAGATGCTGCCGGGAAGCAAAACTGATGTTTTTTTCTTAGCCATATTATATCTTTATATATATATTTGTTTAAACTTATAATCTTATAATTAAATGCATAATATGAATATATAAATAGATAAAGCTATTGCAATCTATAGACAAGCATCTTGTTAATAAGAAGTTACACTATATCATAAGTGCTCATATATAAATATATAAAAGAATACCATAAAGATATAGATAATTCTATATATAACAATATACTTTATCCCACACATAAATATATATTTAATTATAACTTATCATCAATCTTTGATTCTACGGATCATAAACTCAAAAGCAGGACGGACAGCATCACGCTGAGAGGGTGAGATCTCAAACGTGTTGATACGCTTCAATGCGGCACGGGCAGTAATTCGCGGTGTCACAGCACCCAACTGTTTGAATATCGCATCGGTCTGCTTCCACATCTTCAACTCATCTGTCGTTCCGATACGCACATCAATACGGTTAGGTACAAAAAAGAGTTTGGCATGCATCTCTGGTGTGAGTTTGCGGAGCGCATTGATCACTTGTACGAACATACCAGTGGAGTCGAGGGTTTTTTCCTCATACTCATAAGGACAGATGATATAGTCGGCATTAGTGAACATCGGTACAAGCCCGTCCTCAGAGACATTACCAGGAGAATCAAAAAGCACATATCCCTCAGTCTGGGACGCTGAATCCATGAGCTGCTGCATGGTTTCCGGGTCAGCCACATCGAAGTCCTGCACATTGTAGGGCTCCTCTGAAGTCAGATAGAGTTCTTTGTCCTTCTTGCGCTGCATCATAATGGTTTTCTGCAAGTCAGTATCGATGATACATACATCCTGCTTTTTCCAAGCCAGGTAGTTGGCAAAGAGAATACAGAGGGTAGACTTACCGACGCCACCTTTCTGATTTGCGAAAACTATTTTTTTATTCTTCATATCTATCTTTTCGATTATCAATCCAGAAACATATATAAATAGTTGAGTAGGGAAAGAAATGAAAATATAAACCTATACGTATATAAGTAAATAAAGACATAACTAAGCATCCACTAATTTACAGTTGCAAATATAAGCATAAAAAACGATATAGGCAAATATATCTAAAGTTTTTAATACTTTTAAATATAAGAATTAAGGAATACAGAAATAAAGAAATTTATAGATAAAGATATAGATATGTATTAATACATAATATAAAGGAGTGAACAAGTTAATATATATATATATATATATGTATAAAAACACACATAGATACACATAGACACAAAAATATA